>Ga0209395_1003664_pt1 | contig 18728 bp, 14 predicted proteins | sample GOMGulsemesocosm_3_FD_184635 | JGI IMG/M metagenome (GOLD analysis project Ga0209395, IMG submission 184635) | Methane-oxidizing microbial communities from mesocosms in the Gulf of Mexico - GOM9D Gulf of Mexico (SPAdes) (version 2) | ecosystem: Environmental > Aquatic > Marine > Cold seeps... | reverse complement strand
CATGCCAGCTGTGAAAGCACATATGGTGAGATGGTGGTTCGCCGATTACATGCAAACCACCCAGCATTACAAGCGCTGGCACCCCACCGCCCATGTATGGATGGATTGGGAAAACAAAAAACCCGGTAAAATTGTTGGCGCCAGTCACCTAGTACATGAATATATAGGTGATGACCTGCAAAAACTGCGCATTCAATTTGTCGAGCCAGCCAATTTTTTAGCGAATTATCAGCAGCAAAATAAGCAATTTGTTGTCTGCGCCAGAGTCGGACTGCTAGAAGAAAATATCAACATGACCAGCATGTGCCACGTGGTGAGAGACACCCCTTGGGGCGCTGAAATGCGCTCGATTTTTTGGCTAGGGCATGTTGCAAAACGTGACGGTAATAACCAAGACTCGTCTATAGAAGGTTTACTGGGTAACACCGCGCTGGCGAGATTTATATTAATCGACTCACAAATGTCCGTCGATTTGATGACCCACGCTATTGAGGAGATGGGTTTTTTGGCAGATTTTCTGCCGGAGCTTTATTCTTCACAAACATCTTCTACTACTGACATCAGCGTCAAATAGATACGGCCCAAGCATATGAAAAATTCTGTTAAAAACACCCTAGCAGGACTAGCGATAATGTTGGTCATGCTAACCGGTTACCTGTATTCACAAGACTTTCGACCAGTAGTCTATAAAGCGGCGGAAAACTCTGTAGCGAAAATCGTCGCCAGCAGCGGTGGAATCGATGATGACTTTAAGTTACTTTTTTGCGGCACAGGCTCACCTAGTCGCAGCCCCGACCGCGGGCAACCCTGCACCGCACTAATTGCTGCAGGCAAACTGTTTTTGTTTGACGCCGGTGAAGGCGCAATAGCTAAACTCACTGAGTTCAATGCGCCATTGGGCCAACTGCACAGCATATTTTTAACTCACCTGCACTCCGACCATATTTCTGGTGTTGCGGAAGTACTGCACAATACCTGGCTATACGGGCGTCTACACATCGTCGAAACTGTTGGCCCACCCGGCACCTTGCAAATAATCAAAGGTTTTGAACATGCCTATTCATTGGATTTACACGAACGAATACGCGTGCTTGGCCCTGAAAACCTAGACAGCGACACCGCATTCCGGGGCGCTAGAGACGTTATGGTTGAAGGCAGCGCCGCCAAAGTGGTTTATCAAGACAATGGCTTGGTTATTCGTGCCTTTTTAGTGACGCATCCTGACTGGCCACAAGCATACGGCTATCGCATTGAGTACCGAGACAAAGTTATCGTTATCAGTGGCGATACCCGGCCTAGCGAAGGGATAACCCGCTATGCCAAGGGTGCAGATATCTTAATCCACGAAGCACTTAACACCGAGATTTTTGATTACGTGGGCGAGCAAATGGAAGCCCAAGGTGGCCCCATGCCAAAAGACAGAATTGCCCGGATTGCTAGCGCTCACACCTCTACACTGGCGCTAGCTGAAATCGCCGAAAAAACAGAGGTTGGCCATTTAATCATCACCCACTTAATTCCTGCTATGCCGGCCAATTGGGCCGCAGACAAATTTTTTACCTCAGGCATGAGCGATATTTATCACGGTAAAATTATCGTTGCTAGAGACGGCCAAAGCATCGATGTATTGGCCTTATGACGTTACCCGCCAAGGCCGATTCTCATCTACCCAAGATAGCTATCGGGCTCTGGAAAATTCACTTTCCCAAGCCAGCTAAATCAGGCTCCACGATCAAGCCACTATATGTATTCACTCACCGACAACAACAAGATCAGTGCGTTAACTTGCCAGCCCCATAGAAGACGCACTCGACTTTTGTGTATCATGCCGGAGCGGCACCTTCGGAGCATTATTCTGTGCAGAAACCACTTGGATATAGAAGTTCCCGCGGACGAGTAAAATATCTTCCTCTCGGCCTAGGAGATGGAGCGTTATAACGAAAAGATTTTTGCCAGGAAAATGATGTTTGATACACGAGGAGTGTAAAAGATACTGACAAGCCCTTGGCTCAGAGGCAAACCTCCGACAGCATCATAGCACTAACTTACAAAGAGAGTAGAAAGTTTTCGATACCTACTACGCATTCAGTTTCTGTAAGCAATGGGGCATGACCACGGCCATCCAACTCTATGAAATGCATATCCGGCTTTTTCTGTCGCATTTTTTCGACACATTCGGTGGTTAAAATATCCGATAACCGGCCACGAATAAGCAACAGTGGCGTGGCTTGCATGGCGGCAAAGGCAGGCCACAAATCGGGTGGCACAGCATCGTCCTGCTGTTGAGTCATTAATATCCCGATCGCCGGGTCATAGTTAAGTACCGGGTCACCTTCATTATTTTCCCGGTATATATTCTTGGTAAACGCTGCCCAGTCCTCAGCAACAAAGTCAGGGTACTCGGCACCAAATACTTCTCGGGTCATATCAATAGCCTGTGCCCATGAATGAACAGGGATGGGATTACAGACGTAATTTTTAATTCGATCCACGCCGACTTGACTGGTTTCTGGACCGATATCGTTCATGATGACTGCCGCTACTCTCTCTGGCTGCAGTGCCGTCAGAATCATCGATATCAATCCACCAAGAGATGTCCCAATGAGAATCACTGATGTTAATTCCATCGAATCTAACAATGCAATTACATCGTCAACGTACAACCCGGGATGATAATTTAACGGGTTAGTATCGTATTCAGAATTTCCTCGCCCACGCAGTTCTACCACTACCACCCTATAATCATTAACTAGGTGTTCACAGAGCCCTACAAAATCTGCCGAGTTACGAGTGAGACCAGGAATACATAAAATGGTAGCCCGCGGCGCCTCATGTTGATAATCACGGGCAAAGAGCTTTAAACCGTCACGGCTCTCGAACCAGTAGTCTTCATAGTGTGGCATTGGGTGAACTCGCTAGTGAAAATTAGTGGTTGTGACTAATGAAGCGGATTAAGCCACTTCATTAGTCATACTCTGTGTCATTGCATTTAGATTTCGGTTCCAGATTGCGCTGGCTTAGAATTCATATGACAAGCTGGCCGTGACCGTTCTTGGAGCACCATAGAAAGCCAGCTCTCCAGAACCTAGGTTATAACCACCGGTTTTATACGATGTGTCTTCGATATTTTTCAGATAAAGACTGGCCGTCCAGTTCTCATCGGCAGAATACCAATTTACCGTGGCGTCCCACAGGGTATAAGACTCATCCTGATCACAACTGCACGTGACATTGTTGAAGTTCCTGCTGGCATCGCGGTAAGAAATTGCCGTGTTCAGCATCAAGCTACCTGCATCACCCAAACTAATTTCATAGTTAACACCGAATTGACCCGTCCAATCTGGCGAATTCAACATCTCCCAGCTATTAGATACATCAACACCCCCGGAAATAACTTCTATCAGATCCGCATCCATATGGCCAATAGAGAGCGTAGTGCTCAAGGCATCAGTGAGCTGGGCAATTACTTCCAGTTCAGCGCCTTTAATCTCCGCCGTTCCGGCGTTCACCACATCTGACGAAAAGAAAATCGGTTCCGGCTGAATAGACTGAACTGTCAACTGCATATCGGTGTAATCCATGTTAAACACCGTAAAATTCAAGCGTAGACTATCATCTAACAGCTGGGATTTAATTCCTGCTTCCCAGGTTTCAACGGTTTCTGGATCATAACCCTCGGCCACTCTGGGATTGACGTCGGCGCTACCGCGCATATCAAAGCCGCCAGACTTAAAACCTTCCGCGTAGCTAACATAAAGCATTATGTCTTCACTCATTTGCCAATCCACTTTGACGGATGGACTAACTTGGCTCCAATCCTTGTCAGCTTGTTGATCATTGATGTCAGTGATTACAGCTAACAACGTATCATCCGCAGGGTTGCCATAGGTAAACCCGCTACCCTGGTTCGTCGAATAGGGGAACGAGTTTGTCGAGCTATACAAAAATCGCTGAATGTTTGAATTCTTCTCGTCGCGGGTGGTCCGAATACCAGTCGTCAGTGTGACAGTATCGGTCAAATCATAACTCGCGTTTAAGTACGCTGACATACTTTCAGTGTCGACATCGCCACCAATACCCAGATCGGTATGCGTACCGTCCATGGGGCTACCTCCGTTCAAAACAACATCAAAAGCACCGGCCGAATTTCCTTCAAAATAGTAGATCCCACCCACTAAATCCCAACGCTCAGCGGTAAAATTCACCTGGAATTCATGGGATTGTTGTTCGTCGGAATAAGAAGCCGGGACATCAAAAGCATCCAGAGGGGTCGATTCAAAATCAATAAACTGTTGTGTCTCACCTTCACGATCAGCATAAACATACTTCAACGACAACTGATCATTCACATCATACTGAACGGTAAATGAGAACCCTTCGTTTTCAACATTCTGTTTATGCGTGGTCCCACAAGCTCCATCGTACGGATCGCCAGACGCTAAAAATAATTCCCCGGTAGCAGGATGAGTCAGTGTTGTTTGATTAGATTGCGTACCACAGACCTGGTTTGACTCATCATCTGTTTTATCCGCAGACAGGCGGAAAAACAAGCTATCAGTAGGTGTGTACTCCACACTCATGCGCGCAACCAGCACATCCTTATTGTAATTTTCTTCACTACCACTAAACGTACCCGTCGCGAGATCGTAGCCCGTTTTTACTTTGCCATATCCATCGCGTTCCATCTTGGAGATGGCCGCACCAATATACAATTCATCCTGAATAATGGGTAACTGGCCTGTAATCGTCGCTTCCTGCTGACCATCGGTTCCGAGTGCTACGGTAGTCTTTGTCGTGGCCTCACCGGTCATTTTTCGGGTGATATATTTTATCGCACCACCTACAGTATTTTTACCGTATAGGGTTCCCTGCGGCCCACGCAATACTTCGATACGTTCTACATCAAAAACATCCATAACCGCAGCTTGTGGACGCGCATAATAAACATCGTCTACATAAACACCCACACCGGGCTCAAATCCCCACAACGGATCCTGTTGGCCTACACCGCGAATATAGGCGGTCAACGTAGAGTTTGTTGCGCGACTGGCACGCATTTGAGTATTGGGTGAACTTTTCTCAAGATCGATAATCGACCTAATGCCTTTATTTTCCAGTTCCATCGCATTATACGAGGTAATTGAAACTGGTACTTCCTGTAGATTTTGCTCTCGCTTTTGCGCAGTAACAACAACTTCTTCGAGAACAGCCGCCTCGGCTAACGTTGAGACCAGTCCAACTGCACAAATCATTGCGATTGTCGTTGAGAGCCGTTTTTTAGCTATGATTTTATTGATCATATGACACCTATATTCGAGCTTATCAATTGTAATTCACCCGCCCTGCAAACCACTAGCGAGTTATCCCCGTTTGAAATAGTTGATCTATTTACCCCAAATTTCCAGGATTCAAGTAAATCAACTTACCGCCTCAATATTTCAACACCCGTTGAAACTAGCCCTGAAGATATTCAACAACCGTTGAAATGTCAAGGGATGAGTTACCCCTACTTACTCGGTTTGTTGTTGTCGGCGCATAAATAACCGCGTAACTAGCAAGCCGCAGCAAGTAAAAACCGTCGCAATAACAATGGCATAGCTTGCTGATACCGCTGGATTAACCACACCTCCAAAGAGATTCAAATAAAAGTGACTTAGCAACCCTAACACCGCTGAACCGGCGATAACCCATAGAGGTAAATAACCACGTATCAGCACACCAAATAACAGGGGGACCATTGATGCGGCAGCCAAACCATAAACTCCCTTCTGCGCAAACAGCCCAATCAGCGGTGGTGGGTTCCAGGCAAGCATCAAACCTATTATACCAACCGCTACCAACACCCCACGCGACCACGCCAGACCTTTTTGTTTATCACCGGTCAACGGCGCGACAATATCATTGACCACCATAGCGGACAGCGACACGAGGATACCATCGAGAGTGCTCATCCCGGCGGCAAGCAACGTTATGAAAATGAAGGTCAGAGTTAGCTCCCCCCCCGCAGAACCGCCAAACTCAAACAACAAGTACTCTCTCACCACCGTATCCTGTGCCGGAATTTCCAAGCCAGCCAAGCGGGCGTAAAAGCCGACCATCAAGATTAAAGTAAACAATGTGCCCATCACCACAGTGGTACCGATGAACTTTCCAATATCTGCTTCACTGCGAAGATAAAGCACTTTACTCAATATGTGAGGCTGTAACATCAACGCAAAGGTGATGATAAAACCGCTTCCAAACACCGAGAAGAAGCTGTAATAAAGCTTACTATCGCTATTGTAGGTGGCGGCATAGGAGTCACCGATACCGCGCAAGGACTCGAAAAACCCACCGTCAAAATATTTAAATCCCTGTACAAACAACAGTAACGTTACCAGAATCATCATCACACCCTGTAATGTATTGGTGTAAGCATGTGCGTAGGTCCCCCCCATCAACACATAGGAAAATACGAAGAGTAAAACCACTATTAGGGCCGGTTTTTGCTCGATCGGGAATATTCCAGTCATCAGCAAACTGCAGCCAACAAGGATCAACACTACAAAGGCGATCGATAACAAATTAATAACAGCAAAAAATAAACTGAAGCCTCTATTTTGGTATCGGTGGTAGATCCAGTCGGGAATAGTCAGAGCTTGTTTTTCTTCTCCCAGACGGAGGAAGCCACGGGTAAGCACCAGAAATGCCGTGAGAATTCCCAGGGACCCTGCTACACCGAAGTGCAAATAGGCAGCAAAACCATGAACGTAGATAAAGCCCGGGTTGATCACGAAGGTAGCCGTTGAGGCAATCGATGCCGCCAGCGTAATACCAATAACATAAGGGCTCATGTCCTTGTTGCCAATGGAGAAACCACTAATATCCTTCGTTCTGCGCATCCCCACCCATGACAGCCAATAGACCAACACTATGTAGCTCCCCGTTAGCACATACTTAAATATTGCCGCCGTCATCATGTATTACTCCGCACTTGAATTTGAACTTATGATGAGGCATCATATTCAACAAGCGTTGAATATGCAACTTGTGGAATTATCGCGCTAGCTTTTTGGGCCAAGAAAAGCTATATAGTTAGGCCGGTAGGTACCTCGTGTAAAAACAAGTTTTTGGAGTAGTCATGAACAAAAAGGGCAAAGGAGAAAAAAGCGGCCGTATCCTGGATACCGCTGAAGAGTTATTTGCTCTACATGGTTATGACGGGGTCACCATGCGCCAAATTTCCACTGGTGCCAATGTGGACGTTGCCCTCGCCAACTATCATTTTGGTAAGAAGCTAGATCTTTTCTATGCGGTATTCAATCGCAGAGCAGACCTGCTAGGCGCCACTCGACGTGAGCTATTGCAGGAAAACCAGCATAAAGCAGGGGATAACCCCCAAACTCTTGAGCAGATTATCGAAGCCTTCTTACTACCGCTAAAATTCGCCCAGGAAACAGGTGACCCCGGCTGGAAAAACTATATGGCATTGCTAGCCTACGTGATGACTTCCCCCATCTGGAGTAAAAAAATGATGGAGGATAATTTCGATAAGCACGTCGGTGAATTTATTGAAGCGCTCAAATTAGCTCTACCCAAGGCTAAAGACGAAGACATTCACTGGTGTTATCACTACGTCTCTGGCGCACTCGCGTTAACGCTAGCCCAGACCGGTCGAATCGATAGATTATCCGATGGCAAGTGTTTGTCTTCAGATTTTGACGCAGCCTATGCACGGATGATTCCTTTTGTTGCCGCCGGATTTAGAGAAGTGTGTGGTAAGTAAGTACCCGCTTTAAAACAGCAATCTAAATCGAGGTATCGAACATGCAGGAAAAAACAGCACTTATCACTGGCGCTGCAAGTGGCATCGGCTTGGCAATAGGCAAAGACCTGGCTGAACAGGGTTACACGGTGTTCTTGAGCGACTGCAATTTTTCAGCCGCGCAAAGTACCTGCAAAGAACTTAGTCGACGGGGCTTAAAAGTATTCGCTCAAAAACTCGACGTAACCAGTGATGCTGATATCGCCAACTCGATAGAATCCATTACAGCAAAAACTGGGCAGATCGATGTTCTGGTCAACAACGCGGGCATACAGTATGTCTCCAGACTCGAAGACTTCCCAACTGACCGATGGAAGTTACTCAATGACATATTACTGGTAGGCCCCGCCATGTTAACTCGGGCCGCATTGCCCTTGATGCGCGCCCAGAACTTTGGTCGCATCGTCAATATCGGCTCGATACACAGCCTGGTAGCCTCACCCAATAAAAGTGCCTATGTGGCGGCAAAGCATGGATTACTAGGGTTTTCTAAAGTAGTCGCGCTTGAAACTGCCAACCAAGATATTACCATTAATACCGTCTGCCCCTCCTACGTAAATACACCATTAGTAGAAATGCAAATAGCAAACCAAGCAAAAGAAAACGGTATATCCGCAGAGGAGGTTATCCACAACATCATGTTGGAGCCAATGCCGAAAAAGAGCTTTATCGAAATGGACGAGCTGACGGGAGCGGTGAACTATCTCATTAGCAATGCCGCTAGAAATATGACTGGGCAAAAGATAGTGTTGGATGGTGGTTGGACCGCCCGCTAGCCCACAGCAGAATAAACGCAACCATTCCAGAGATCATTGAATTACTTATTTGGGGAGCGCGTTTGTCACGGAGTCGGTGACAGACATTTAGAAGCTTGGCATTTTACAAAAGATGAAGAAACCCAGCGAGAGAAATTGCTTTTTCTTTGCTGGCTTGTGGAAATACAGTCGAACCCGAACGACTTTTCCGAGTGGATGGTAGCGAACGGACTGGTTATTGCGGCGATAAGCTCGTGGCTTGCACTGTATGACGCAGAGTCTTTCCTTGCCTGGGCTTTTTAACAATACCGTGCGCCTCATCTGAGGTGACAATTACCAGCGTATCCTCGAGAATACCCGTTCTTTCCAGCCCCTCCAGCAAATCTGCCAATGCGGCATCGGCATTGGCAACGGCGGCTAATTTGGCACCCCCATGCCGCTCAATTTCCGCCTCCGTTACGCCATAAGGATAGTGAGTACCCACCGTTAACAAGGTCGCAAACCAGGGCGAGACGCCCTGGTCAAGCGCCTCCAGCTTTGGCAGGACCTGCCGAAAAAAGGCACTGTCTGTTGCACCCCACGTTGAACCGGTGGCTGAGGGTTGGCCGTGGCCGGGTAGAGATTCGCCACCCTCAATACGCTGAAACCCCATATTGGGCATCATCAGATCTTTAGACATGAACTTCAGGCCCGCTGCCTGGTAATAATGCGCGCGGTAACCTTGCTGACGTAGCAGATGGGGCAAGCACTGCTGCGCCTGCAGCGGGTTATCCCACATCTCCATGGGCTTGGGATGCCCCCCCTTTCGTCTTTGGATAATCACCACACAACATCGCGTAAAGACCTCGACTGGTCTGGCGAGCATGAGTGACAAAATCAGGCACCAGCCAGCCCCAACCATCCCAGGCCGACGTTTCCCGCATCGATACTTGCGGCTGTTCGGCGTTCAGTGCGGCCACAGAAGGAAAATACACCCCGGTCAAACCCTCCATTGCAATGACCAGTACATTTCGAGCAGCCCCCAGCTTTTGCACTGGCACCCCTGGCGACTGTATTTCCACAGGCGCTACTCTGATCTGCGTAACCCTCTCAGTGGAAGTGAATGCCTCATAGGCAAAGCGCTCCATATGCACGGCAAAGAAATTGGTATTTTGCCAGTCCAGCACGGTCTGCTGATAGTAAAAGAGTACCGCGCATACTAGGGAAAATGCCATTACTTGCTTTCGCAGTGACGGTCTAATGAGGACCTGGGTAGACTTAAAGACCCAACCCCACAGCGCAATTGAAGCGAGCAGCGCCACAAACACCGCAAAAAGAGTAGCCCACAAGCGCTCACCCAGAGTCGCAGCCAGAGTCGCAGCCAAGAAAGAGTTATCAACAAGGTAGTGACGGTCGCTGTGGTCGAAGGGGGGTTCCCATTGCCACCAGGAAAGATCAGTCACCGAGATGAACGCCACCCAAAGCGTAAAGACAATCGTCGTCAGCAGGCGACTACGGTGTTGCAGCACGGCGGCCAAGGGCGCCTAGGCGCTATCGGACAACGGCGGTGTAGCGGTTGCACTGTAGCCCTCCTGGTACAAACCCAAACGCGTCGCTAAAGCGACCAACGCGAAGGCCGCGAATATCAACAACACTCGCAACAGCGATGGACTGACAAATCTTGCGGTGCTAATCATGTTGTTGCAACAGCCCAATGTTCAATTTCCCTATTAAACTCTCATAGTACTTCCAGCGACCCACTGCCGCTCGATTAATAGGCCGCTTAACTTCTGTTGCCCAGCACACGGCGTGCTCAAAATCCATTGCGCTGTACTAAAGCAATTTTTTTACTTCGGTTAAGCAATGGGCTCAATATGCTCATTTGTATTTCGGGTATTAGCTGTTTCAGGTTAAGAGTCGGTTCAGCGAGAACTTGCATAGTGACGCCGCGTAATAACCCCACAATAATAATAGCTTGTGCTTGCGAGTCGGTTTTCGGACTAAATTCTCCTGAAGTCATTCCGAGATTAATAAACTCTTCTATTCTATTCCGAAATACCCGGTTCACCTTAACAACCTCATTCTCTATACATGAAATAGATCCTAAGGCCTCCCCAATAATTACGTACAATGCCCGAATTCGGCTTTGGGCAATGCACGCATCGTGAATGTAGGTCGCGACAAAGTGTTCAAGCTGCCGCGATGCAGATTGCTCTCTGGCAACCGGTTCATCCGCCTCGAAACGATTGAGAATATGAGCTAACACCGCACGCAGCAAGCGCTCTTTGGATCCGAATCGGTTGCTAATAAGCGTACCTGTAAACCCCGCTTTTTGACCAATGTGAATCAGAGAAGTTTTTTGATACCCACGTAAAGCAAATAGCTCGATCGCCGCTTCTATGATCCTCTGGTCAGACTCTGCACGTCGCTCCTTTTGGCTGCGCTTGATGTTTTTTTCATTCATCGGCGCATTATACACGAGAAACATTGTTGTTAACCAACAACAATGTTTAAATGAAGCTCAATTTTGTCTAAGGAGGTCGTCTCATGCTAACAATTACTCCAACCGGAGAATCCTGTGGTGCAGAAGTAACGGGGGTCGATTTATCACTACCCCTTGAAAACAGTGTTTTGTCTGAGATACGAGCAGCGTGGCTCAAACATCATGTACTTGTCTTCCCTAACCAAGCTATTACCGACCAACAACTTGAAAACATAACACAAGCCTTTGGTCGGTTCTCTGACGATCCGTATTTTGTACCAATGGAGGGTAGCGATCACGTAGTTGCGCTTACCAGGAGTGCCAATGAAACGGCCCCTGTATTTGCAGAATCATGGCATACCGACTGGAGTTTTCAGGAAAACCCACCCATTGGAACGTGTTTGTATAGCATTACGATTCCCCCGGTGGGTGGCGATACTGGATTCATCAATCAACACAAAGCCCTTGCTGAAATGCCAGAGGAATTAAGGGCTCGCTTGCAGGGCAAGAAAGCAATGCATAGTGCCGGCGTCGCTTATGCACCGGATGGTATGTATGGAGAGCGGGAGAAAGATTCAGACCGCACAATGAAAATACTTTATTCTGAAGACGCCCGTGAAGTGCAGCCCCATGAATTTATTAAAGTTCACGAGGAGAACGGCATGGAAAGCCTATTTGGCTGCCTCGGTTACATCATGGGCGTACAAGACATGGAGCCAGATGAAGCCAAGTCGCTGATACTCGATTTGTACCAATGGCAAACGAGGCCTGAATTTCAATATACCCATAAATGGAAAGAGAACATGCTCGTGATCTGGGACAACCGTAGCGTATTACACAAAGCAAACGGTGGTTATGACGGTTATGACCGTGAGCTTCATCGCACTACTGTTCGCCGAGACCCTACTCGGTTTCTCGCTGTAACGTAGAAGACACTGGCATAAAACATAGACCACTAATGAGCGTGTACCGAATTTACGGACGCCCAGTACCGCGGACAGCAGCAGCTTAACCGCCGCGACTGTCTGCGCGACACTAGTCCGCGCGACACTAGTCCGCGCGACACTATAAAAATGGCCGGCGACTTACTTTATCTGTAAGTAGCTCCGGATAACGTCATTAAGAATGCTCCTAAATACAGCCATAGAGAAGTCCAGCTATCGATAAGTTATGCCGCTGGCACGATTACGATAGTCGTGGGTGATGACGGCCTTGATATCCCGTCAAGCAGCGCGAAAGTACTCTATTACCCTTTCCACGTACAGGCGATGGGCGCAAGCCGAAGCAAGGAATCCGGTGGGCCTAGCACGCCAATGTCGAAACCTGTCTATCACCGTGCCTATGACCTCAGCAAGCACAATCTAAGATACTCTGCGATCTCTTTCAGTTGCTCAATTTTGCTATGTGATGGCAGGCAGACAAACCAACAGCGCTCGGCAACCTCGACACTGGTGTCGGATAAAAATACTAGTTTTTTTCTTTCTATATAACCATTCGACAGTGGCAGCACTGCTAAAGCCGTACCTATCCCTTGCTTAACAGCTTTCATACTTGAGACATAGTTGTCGACTACAATCGGAACTTGCTCACTGCCAATCCTCTCGCTACTGGCCTTATCAAATTGAGCCCATAGATAGGAAAACGATTCCCGTTGAATTCTACGAAGAGAAGACGCCAATAAATTGGAGTTTGCTGCAATTGGCCTTACATAAACAGGCGACAATTCAATCCAAAGAAGCCCGCTATCGGGCTTTTTTTGGTAACGAATAACCGCGTCTAAGGGCGCCCCAGTATCAACTGCATTCAGTGACTTTGTATGAATATCGGTGACAATCTGAATCGAGTTTCCAGCTAAAAGTGACTCAAGCTTAAAGATTTCCGGCAATATAAATTCGTCGGCGATAAAGGGCAGTGCGCCGATTCGTATAGGGTTGTTGTCAGTCTCATCGAAGATAGCTATTGATGATTCCAGCTGATTAAAAGCAGCGTCTATTTCACTTAACCAGCGCTTGGCTATGGGCGTAAGCACAACACCTTTTGGTTCACGTGAAAACAACCGCGTTTCGAGCAAGGACTCCAGCTTTCTAATTTCGTGACTTATCGTCGAAGGGCTTACGTTCAACTTTTTTGCAGCACCTTTAAAGCTACCGCTAATAGCAGCCTCCCTAAATGCTCTTAACCAAACCAACGGAGGCAATTTTCGCTGCTTAGTCATTCAAATTCGCTTTAGAGAGTTTTGAGTAAGAACAGCCAATACTACAGGCCAAGTGAATTCTATTCAACTGACCGACACAATCAATCCTCTTGATGCTTTACCGGAAAATTAATAGTCTGCCGCTCCAACAGAGGATTAATTTATGCACTATGAAATACCGGCGGGATTCCACCCACACTTTAAAAGCAGTTCTATGACTGACCCTTGGGAGCCGCTTTACAGTAAAAAAATGGAGGACCGTATTCAAATTGGCTTTCAATCCAACGAAGCTCATACCAACTCTCGAGGATTAGTCCACGGCGGGCTCATCACTACCATTGCAGACAATGCAATGGGGCTTTCCTGTGCTTCGCAATACGCCGATCCTCGCAGCTTAGTCACAGTGCATATCGCGGTAGATTTTATTTCGATTGCCAAGGTCAATCAGTGGTTATTGTTTGACACCAGTTACAACAAAGTTGGCAATAGTATTTGTTATGCCCAATGTTTTGTCTATGCGGATGAAAAAATTGTCGCGCGTGCCAATGCGGTCTTCAAAGGCTAAACCCCTAATCGACTATGTAAACCAGGCCCGGGGAAATTCACCCGACAATCAGCTTACTTTTCCGAGCGGATGGCTTAGAACACGCTGGTGATCGCCTCCAAACCATCTTGACTGGCACGGTATGAGCTGGAGCCTACTCCTGCATGGCTTTAGCTGAGAAAGTGAAGGCGATGTCTATGTGGATAGACCTTCTACGGCTTAGCCACTTGATTGATCACCGAGGTGCCACATAGCCAATCGTGCACGCTGCGACGCGATGCGGTGAAAATCATCGCCTGGTCAATGATGGGTATTATTGACCAGGGCACCAGCGCGACTAAAAATATCAGCGGTAGGAACCACATTCGAAGCAACAACAATTTCCACAGCGATGCCTTTTTACCGGTAATAGTGTCGACAATGGCGATTTTCATAATCGCTTTACCAACAGTCTGTCCACGTGCGTGCAGTAGCCATCCGTTCAAAACGATGTAGGCAATCACGCCAATCGTTAATGCGCGAACCCCAATTGTCGCCATCGTTGTGTAAGCCTCGGCTGACTCGAGTAGTCCAGTTACCAGCATTACTATGACGCCGACCAGAGGGGTGAGAACTAGGTCGATGATAGTGGCCACGAAACGTCTAAAACGGCTGGCAAGAATATCTGAATAATTCATTGCGTCGGTCCCTCTTCAACACTAAACACCAGAAGCGCATTGCCTCCCCATTGCCCGAATGAATCGTACCCCGATGATACAATAAGCTGATTACCCGCTAACATAGGACCGTGCGCATCGAGCGTGCCACCCCTAGTTGGAATTTTATTAACAGATTCGACATCGACTACGGTGTCGTGGGACCACAATAACTCGCCGTCGGTCCCTCGATAAATTTTCAGGTGGCCATCAATAGTGCCGGCCACTACGATATTTGGCCCCGAAGTAATTGCCGCCGAAAAGCCTGGCCAGCAGCTGCGCTCTTTGCAATTCTCTTGTAACGTGGCCGACCATTTTGTCGAGCCGTCAGCAGAGCTTATAGCGTACAATCCTTGACCGGGTGCAATATCACTTTCACCGGTTGGTAGGTCGCTAATAGGGATGTAGGCCTGCTCAAGCTCTGGGTCTACCGCAATACCCCAGTGAACGCCACCTAGCATACCGCCACGACCAAATTGTGTGGACCAAATTGTGTCTCCTGTTTCTGGCTTTATACCAAACACTGCGCCAGACTTTTGTCCGGCAACGATTATATCCATACCGCTTTTCAACGTAGTTAATGCCGGCGGCGCACCAAAATCTAAGTCGGGCCCCGAATCGGTGGGGCAATTGGGGTGGTCCGCGCTAACGGTACAGGCCATATTAAATGCGTCGCCAACTGTATATTGCTTTACCCAAACAACCTTGCCAGTTTCAGCGTCAATGGCAAAAATAGCATCACTGGTTTGTGTGGCAGGTTTGGTGTAATTTTCGCCGCTGCCAAAATAAAGCAAATTTCGTTTTGTATCGAGGGTAGGTGCACTCCACACGGGTGCACCGCTGGGACCGCGCTCCTCTACAAACAAAAAATGCCTACCGGTAACAATACTGCCGGCGTTTTCTACCGTTGGTGTAAACCAAAGCTTTTCTCCAGTTTTTATATCCAATGCCATTATGCCGCCGCTTGTGGTGCAGCAACCGTAAAAAGGGTTGGCCGACAAGGCTATTTCAAAGGAAGAGATCGGCACATAGACTTTGTCTTTATAAGCCATTGGACTGCCAGAGTAGTAAGGTACTGGATGCACCTTTGGGTCGCTAAACCAGATTTGCTTGCCGCTTTTTGCGTCGACAGCATAAACCCCTGAGCGTCTACCGGTGAATATTAGGACAGTATTACCATCAATCTCTCCAGCGACGACTGCCGACTCTATATCCTTAATATCGGTGTTTGCCCATCGCGTGCACCCGGTTTCTTTGTCTAGTGCAACTAAGCCGTAACCACCGTCACCTATAAATATGGTGTCTTCGGTGACTAGCGGGTAAGAGCGTGGTGCTTGTGTTGATAATCCATAGGACCATTGCAATTTCAAGCTGCTGGCATTCTCGGCGTTGATAGAAGTGTTGCTCGATGATTGATAGCGTTGGCCGTTGAAAGTGGTACCCCAGCTGTCGCTATACCGATGCTGAAGTCCGGGTTGGCTGGCCGTATTTTCACATCCAACATTAGCGTTGGCGTTAACAGAAATAACTAGAGCAATTAGACAGGTTATGGCTCTCAGTGAATTGTAAAAGTAGCGATGTCGATAAATCAAGATTGGCTGTCTCCTATTGTTGGACTGTTAAGTTGGGCTGTTAAATTGGGCTATTTTGATGTGCAAGCGCGTTATAAAGCCGCCTAGTGTAGGCTGCTGCCTCGACGGAATCCAGTGACAGTTAGTTTAAGTGACGCTCGTAGCTCTGACAGTTGATTTGCAGTAGAGACTAACGCGCCGAATTTGGCATCCAAGTGACCTGAATGCTGCACCACCAGAAAGACAGCCTCACCGCTCCAACCCCACTTGCGCCGCACTCACTAAAGCTATTCAACGGCCCATCATGGACGGCCTTAGCCTGGAAGATACTGTGGCTGTTCATAGCGCTGAGACGGAAGCAAAGCGGCGGGCCATGACGGAGAAAATACTGAAACCCGGCAAATAAAAAGGTAAGTAACCGTACACCGTCGAAGCACATTATTGTGTCTTTACTCTAGTTCACAGCACACAAAACAGTCCTTTAGCGATATGCAATATTTTTGGCTGCGTAGCCATGACTTGTCGTTTATCATTGCAGTTTGAGTGTTAACTGAATACCCAAAACCCTGAGGCCTGCCCGCTTACCCGATTTCCAGCTTCCATTCACTCAATGACGAGGTGCTATCGTGGCCAAGCTGTAACAGTTGCCGACGGTGATATCGAAGGCAAAATGGGAGGACATCGATAGTGACAGCTTTGTGATTCGGCGGTTCCTTCTTCCTATTCCTTTGTGGAAACCCAAAATTGGGAGAACCCGCGAAAGCTAGGTATGGAGTGATACACAAAACCTTTCTCGCTATGCGCGAGGTTGGGGAAGTGCTGAATCAGACCAAGAATGGCCTCCTGTGCCTCGAGCCGCGCCAGGTGCGCACCAAGGCATAAGTGACGGCCACCACCAAAAGACTGGTGGTGGGTGTCCTCTCTTTCAATATCAAAGCGATCGGGGTCGGGATATACCGCCGGGTCGCGATTGGCCGCCGACAACGAGGTGCCGAGGGAATCGCCGCGGGCCGCCGGGCAACCGCCCAGATCAATGTCCTTGTGGGCTATACGCCCCGAGTTGGTTACAGGCGAGTCATAGCGCAGCATTTCTTCCACCGCATTCTCGATGAGTGCAGGCCTGTCTCGCAGCTTCTGTAATTGATCGGGGTTATCCAGCAAGGCCTTTACCCCATTACCGATTAAGTCGGTGGTGGTTACGTTGCCCGCCACCAGCAACAGGTCGCACTGGATTATAATCTCTTCCCTACTCAGGGTTTCACCGGCTTCCTCGGCACGAATCATATCGCTCAACAGGTCGTCACCCAGGTTACCGCTGCACCGGTCTATCTCCGCTGAGAAAAAGTTTCCCAGATTTTCCCGGGCTACACGCCCCTCTTCAGCCTGCTGCTCGGTGGGAAAAGGGTTGAATCCAATCTGCACCGACAGGTCTGACCACTGCTTGAAGGTTTCGTGCATGGCGGGATCTACGCCCAACATTTCAGCAATCACCACGGTGGGAATGGGTCCGGCGAACTGCTCCATGAGATCGAACTCGTTACCGTCAATTTCGCTCAGCACCCGCTGCACAACCTCTCGCGTGCGCTCGCGCCAGCGCTCAACCGCGGCGGGAGTGAATGGCCCGCTGACCAGAGAGCGCAGCCGTCTGTGGTCTGGTTCGTCCATCAACAACATGGAGGGCTCGTCGTTTTCACCCAGGCTCGCACCAAGAAATTCCCGGGTGAAACTGCCAGGGTTGGCCTTGCGTGGATCGCTGAAGAACTCCTTTTCCCTCAGAATGGCTTTAACATCGTCATGCCGCGTGTACATCATGCGCCGCAACTCTACGTCATCAAGTACGGGGGCTCGCTCGCGCAGGTCCTTCAATATGGCATAAGGCTCTTCCCGAAAGGCCTCATCCAGGCAGGTCAGTTGTGCGCCCTGGGGCAGTGGCGCGTCTGTTTGCTTGTTCTCACTCATAGTTATGGAACGTCCTTTTAGGGGGCTTTAACGTGAGTTTAGTAGAACTGTGATTCCATGCGAGACCATTCGACTGGATATAGCGAACGCCAGGCATCCACGGAATACCGTGAGCCCCACTACACTGATGGGTATCAGTTAGCAAAACGCACCGAATGCGTAAAGCACACTATGCACGACTTGCAACTGGACAGTATCTCCCTTATCGGGACCGGGAAGTAAATGAGGATTTTCGAGTATAGGAAAGTTTAACCCCTCCTTTTTTAGCCCAGCCTACTATAGGCATCATAGTACGGCAACCACTCGTCGCGGGTGAGCCGGTCATCGCCAATATACATAGCTAGATTCTCGCAGGAATGTTTTTGTGGTTGGCACTGTATCAAGCAGAGTCACTTGCTGGATGGGCATTACTGGGTGCCGGACTACTGTTTTCCTCTTGGACGACGTACCGAACCCTTGTATTCCATAGGGTGGTATTGCAAGCCTCGGCCGCTATGGAAGACCAGCCTTTGGGGTGCCCGCCGGAGACTGCATGCCAAGATTATAGCCCGGCTAATCATACTCGTTGTTATGCGTTTAGCCGTCGCTCAAGCAATGATATGCCGCGAGTAAAGATCCATCACTACAGCTACTCGCCGCATTCCCTTATCGCCCTACAGACATTCGATATCGAACGTTGACTACTCTTCTATTGAAAAGGTAAGACCTGCATTCGCCTCAAGTCGTTTGATCAATTCGGGACCCA
>Ga0209395_1003657_pt1 | contig 18740 bp, 16 predicted proteins | sample GOMGulsemesocosm_3_FD_184635 | JGI IMG/M metagenome (GOLD analysis project Ga0209395, IMG submission 184635) | Methane-oxidizing microbial communities from mesocosms in the Gulf of Mexico - GOM9D Gulf of Mexico (SPAdes) (version 2) | ecosystem: Environmental > Aquatic > Marine > Cold seeps... | reverse complement strand
ATAATTTTACGTTCTTCTGGGGTAAAGATCGTACTACTAAATAAAATCTCATCTGGGATCTTATATTTACCTATATCATGAAAAGCCGCATACGATTCGATACAACGAATAAACTCATGGGAAATACCTTTTTCTTTACTTAAGAGAGAAGCAAGTTTTGAGCTATAACGCTCCATCCTATGTAGGTGCCCTTTTGTTTCAGGATCTTTGGCATGACCCATATCTAATGCGATCGCGAGTGAAATACTAATAAATTGTTTTTTCTCAAATTGACGTACCATGATAGAACGAATGAGCATCGATAAAAATAACATGTCTTGCTGTACTGAATTTTCTGCAAAGAAATTAAGCTCTGAGGCATTAAAAAATACAATAGCAATCGGACGTCCCTTGAACACCAAAGGATAAGAAAAACTACTGCGATGACCATTGTTTAATAAATAAAGGGTTCTTGCATTTAATTTTAGACTGGATAGATCGTTCACTACACGTTCTGAATTTAACTTTATCATTTTGGGAAGACTGGTCCCTTTATTTATTTTTTGAGTAAAAATCTCACCATTACAACCGGCTACAAGTCTATCACGGACAAAATAATTGGAGGCTTGATTGTCTTTAATCAAAATAATTGAGAATCGAGATAGTCCCTGATAATTATTAATCGCGATATTGTAAAGCATCTCAAGATGAATCGTAGTCTCTTCTTCTTGGTTAAACATCTGATTTATTTTACTATAATTAAGCATGTCTCAAGCCTATCAGGAGTATTAAAGGGGGCATAACGTCGAATATAAAAAGCCAATCGAAAAGGATATTTTCCACCAACAAAGCAGCAATAATCAGGCGATTTAAATTAATTATACAGAATTATAAAAATATCATCATCAATTCATACCTTTTTGTCGATAAGATCAAACTAATATCATCAAAAGCCTCTGCTAAGCAGCAAAAATACGATTTGTTCAATATTAAAAAATCAAGTCAAACTGACATGCTTAGTAAATTATAAAAACGTGATTAGGTCGATGTTTACAGTACATAGTAATGCTATAGTTATGAAAGTCGTTTATTTTCATTCTTGAGGAAACCTTATGCTAAATGAGAATCATGCACTTATCTTTGACTTTCCAGAATTAAAACAAGATATCGTTTATTTGAATTATAAAAATGAAACATTCAGAGAGAAATCAAAGCAATACCACCTATTAGATTATGATATTCGCCAGTTGGAAATGGATGGCAGCCCCACTGATGATGGACATATGACACAGTTAAAATTACGACGAGCCAAGTTAAAAGATGTGTTGTATCAGCAATTAAAACAGCATCATAACGAAGTGCTATCAGCATCTTAAACGACGAAGCGGATCTAAGGGTTCGCTTTTTTATTGCTAAAAATTAACTGAGTTAAAGTGATACTGTATATTTAGACATCCATCGAGAATACGTTACTATCGATTTCTAATAATAATTTCGTCATTAGATATCAATATACGGTGACGAGAACGAAGGGAATGTCAATGTCACTGCCAATTTTATACTCACTACAAAACTGTCCTTATGCGATGCGCGCACGACTGGGCTTATTACTCGCCCAGCAGCCTGTCATGTTACGCGCCGTGGTCATGAAAAATAAACCCACAGAAATGTTAGCGGTTTCACCTAAAGCAACAGTACCGGTATTAGTACTCGATGACGGTAGTGTAATTGACGAAAGTTTAGATATCATGATTTGGGCACTACATCAAAGTGATCCATTGAACTTACTACACAGTGAAGATCCAGAAGCTTATCCAGCAATGTTAGCGCTAATTGACATTCACGATACTGTATTTACTTCAGCCTTAAGTAAATACAAATATGCAGTACGTTATCATGAAGATAATGAAGCTGAATTACGAAACCAATGTGCTGACTATGTAACTATGCTCGAATTACGCCTCAGTCAGCATCATTATTTAATGAGCGAGAAAGTCAGTTTAGCTGATTACGCTATTTTACCGCTGATCCGCCAATTTGCTCGTGTAGATCGCCAGTGGTATCTGCAAGCGCCCTTACCACATTTACGTAATTGGCTTAATCAACATTTACAAGATCAACGCTTTGCCAAAGCAATGGCAAAATACCCACAATGGTTGGAAAACAAAGAAGAATTTTTATTTGGTCATGCCGACTAAACACAAAAAAGGGCAAACATAATATCGATTATGCTTGCCCTTATCGTCAGTATTAACGTCAATTAGATCTACAACGAATAGTTAAGCAACATCTTTCACTACATGCACACCTTTTACTTGTCTAGCTGATTGTTCTGATCGTAATTTTTCTGATTGCTCAGCTAATTCCGCCTCTAACATAGCTTCAACATGACCCGGAGAATGCGTTGTTCCCGAAATCAAGCGATACATTGCCGGAATAACCAATAAGGTTACTAAGGTCGCAAACGCCATCCCAAAGAACACGACAGTACCTACAGCAACACGACTTTCTGCACCCGCCCCGCTGGATAATATTAATGGGATTGAGCCTGCTAACGTTGTGAATGCCGTCATTAGAATTGGACGTAAACGACGTGCAGACGCATCAACAATGGCTTGCTCTAGAGCGACGCCGCGGTCACGTAGCTGGTTGGCAAATTCAACGATTAGGATACCGTTCTTCGTCACCATACCAATTAACATGATCATACCAATCTGACTGTAAATATTCAGGCCAACGCCCATGAAATACAGGCCTAAGAAACCACCCAGTACCCCCATCGGCACGGTGAACATCACCACCATCGGATTAATAAAGCTTTCAAACTGCGCCGCTAATACTAAATAAGCAACCAGCAGAGCTAAACCAAATACAATTAAGATACTACTTTGGTTTTCTTTAAAGTCTTTTGATTCACCAGAATAAGCAATGGAGATATCACTCGGTAATGATTCTATCGCTTGTGCATCCAAGAAATCCAATACTTCACCTAAGGTATAGCCGTCACCCAAACTGCCGCTTAAGGTAATAGATTTTTGTTTATTGCTATGTGATAAACGACTTGCTGAAGCCACTTCTTCGATTGTGGTAATGGTATCCAGCGTAATCAGATCACCATTGGCACTACGAATATAAATTTGGCTTAGATCGTTGACGTTGTTAAAGCTGTTTTCATCACCACGCAGGTAAACATCATACTCTTCACCACGTTCGATATAACTGGTTTGACTACGACCACCAAGCATTATTTCTAACGTTGTTGATACTTCATCAACGCTGATACCAAGCTCTCCAGCCCGCTCTTTATCAATACTCACCACCAGCTCAGGGGTTTTTTCAGAATAATCTAGGTCTCCACCAACCAATACACCTGCATCCTCGGCTTTTTGTTTTAGTAATTCCGCCCACTTTTCTAATTCCGAATAATCAGAACCACCGAGTACGTATTGCACTGGGTCACTCGAACCGCCACGGAAACCAGGCATTATTGGACGAACCATCACATCGGGAATATCTTTTAACGCTTTTGCCACCATGCCTAATGCTTCACCAGCACTGACACTACGATCAGCCCAATCTTCAAGAATAATGATCACAAAACCGGTTTGATCCCCGGCACGGCCACCAAATGCAGGCGCCTCCGTGCTAAAGGATTTGATAACACCTTGCCCCACTAAAGGTAATAAACGCGCTTCAACAATATCCATGTTTTCAGTCATACGGTTAAAGCTCGTACCTTCCGCACCTTTGACAAACGCAAATAATACACCGCGATCTTCTTGCGGTGATAGCTGTGACGGTACTTGCTTCATCAAGAAAAAGCTGCCAGCAACACAAGCGATAATAACCACAGGCGCTGCCAAACGATATTTAATAGCCTTAACAACAATACCGCGATAACCGTTTTCTAACCGTTCGAATAATCCTTCCATCCATAAACTAAAGCGGCTAGTTTTTTGTTCTGTTTTTAACATTTTGCTGGCAAGTACCGGCGTTAGTGTCAGTGCAATCAATGAAGAGAAAATCACTGACATTGCTAACAATACCGAAAATTCAGTAAATAACAGGCCCACCATACCATCCATAAAAGAGATAGGCAGGAACACCATCACCAATACCATTGTCGTAGCGACTACCGCAAAACCAACTTCTCGCGTACCTTTATAAGCAGCGAGCAGTGGCTTCTCACCTTGCTCAATGTGATGGAAAATATTCTCGATCACGACAATAGCATCATCCACAACTAGACCAATCGATAGAATAAGTGCCATTAAGGTAATTAAGTTAATCGAAAAACCAAAATAATAAGCAGCAATAAATGACGAGATTAACGATACTGGTACGGTAACCGCGGGGATCAAGGTAGCGCGCGCCTGACCAATAAAGATGTATAAGACGAGTACAACTAAACCACCCGTGATGAATAGCGTGCTGTACACTTCCGAAATAGATTGGTCAATAAACACCGTTGAATCGTAATCAACCGCTAAGCTCATGCCTTTCGGTAAGAAGCTTTGCATCTTATCAACTTCCGCATGCACTGCTTTCGCAACATCGAGTGGGTTCGCATCCGATTGCGCGACAATGCCTAAACTAAGATTAACGATACCATTGCTTTTAAATGACGAGCTTTCATTCTGGGCCCCGACATAGACTTGTGCCACATCGCGTAAATAAACAGGTGAACCGTCACTTGCAGTACGTACTACAAGGTACTCAAAGTCTTGTGGTTTCGCATATAATCGCGCCGTACGCACTGACATTACCGTGGTATCATTACGTACTTCACCACCTGGATTTTCGACATTTTCAGTTTTCAATGCAGTGACGATATCACTGGTTGTTACTGCTCGGCCAGCCATTAAATCAGGGAACAACTTAACGTACATAACCTGATATAACCCACCCGATAAACCGACCGAACTCACACCAGAAATCAAGCTAAAACGATCTTCTAATACCCGCTGAGCGTAATCAGTCAGCTGAGTTCTATCCATTTCCGTTGAGTTTAAATTGATATAAACTGAGGGTTCACCATTGCCATTATCTTTCGATACGATGGGGTCATCCGCTTCATTTGGCAGGCTGCGCTGCGCTTTCGCAACCGCATCACGAATATCACTGACGCCTTCTGTCAAGTTCCACCCCAAATCAAAGGTAACAGTAATACGCGACATACCATTACGGGTTACTGACCTTACTTCATCTATACCACTAATGCCGGTAATTTGATCTTCAATGACAGACGTGACCTGGCTTTCCATAATGGATGCAGCAGCACCTTCATAACGCGTCATTACGCTCACAACAGGGCTTTCAACATCCGGCATTTCACGTACCGCAAGTTTACTAAACGACACAGCACCAAAAACACAAAGCAATAAGCTTAATACAATAGCGACGACCGGTCGTTTAACTGACGTATCAGACAACCACATTAGTTAGTCTCCTGTTGGCCAGTCAAATCATTCACTTTCAGCCCATTGCGCATATTAACTAAGCCTTGAACAACGATACGATCACCAATTTCTAAACCACTTTCAATCAGTACTTGATCAACAATACGTGCACCTAACGATACTTGGGTACGCGTCACTCGCGCATCTTCACCAACCACATACACAAAGCGCTTAGTACCCGAATACTCCAACGCTTGTACTGGAATGATTGGTTCATTAATTGCGGGGAAAACCACACTTGATGACATCATCATGCCCGGTTTAAGACGATTATCTTTATTCTCAAAATTTACCCGAACGCGCAGATTTAATGTTTCAGCGTTAATCCGTGAATCGATAGCAACCACTTCACCTTTAAAGCTGCTGCCAGACCATGCCCGACTTGTTGCGGTAACGACCATGCCTGTTGATAATTGCGATAAATAACGCTCAGGCACTGCAAGATCCAGTTGCATCGTCGATAAGTCATCCAATGTTAATAGTTCGGTGCCAACCGACACCATTTTTCCTCGGCTAAAATCTAACAAACCAACCGTACCAGCGAAAGGTGCTGTTAAATAATGATCATCCACATTCGCTTGTGCTGCCGCTAAACGCGCCTTTGCAATAGCCACTAATGCCGTTTGTGCATACACTTCGGTTTGCGTGATAGCGTTACTTTTTACCAGTGTTGAATATTCATTTAGCTTACGTTTTTCATCAGTAAAATAAGCGTTTGCCTCCATCAATGCAGCTTGTGCTTTACTGTCATCGAGTTGCACTAACAGCTGCCCGACTTCCACCGTTTGATTGGCTCGAATCTTAATACTGTCGACTTTACCTGCCACTTCAGGTGCCACACTAACAAATTGATCTGACTGTAATTTACCAATCAATGAAATTGATTGTGAAACTTCATGATATTGCACGGTATCCGTATATACAGAAACCACACGTTCAGCACCTTTTCCAGCATTGCCACCTTTGGCATGAACGGGAGCCGTATAGCTAGCGAAGCTAAAAATAAGAGCGCTAATTATCGTAAGGGAAGTACGTTTATACATTATATCTCTTCTATAAAAATGAGCGTGGCAGCTTTCATCCATGAATAGCGCGTCTAAAATTTTGATATCGTATAATACCGTAAAATAGGCAGGAAAATATGGAGAAAATGAGGAGATTGAGGTCAGCGAGTGTAAATTTTGTCAGTTTATTCATTAGCCTAAATATCATTACCTATGCTATAGAGATAATGTGACACGTAGAAGCCACTAGCATAGATACAAAACCCTCGATTTTTTAAAATCATCTTATAAAAAAACGAAGGCTTTACTTATTATTTACACGACAAACTGCGCGGCAATACGTAAGTAATGCGTTAAATCAGGATGTTCTAATTCAATATTTTTACCAAGGTCATCAAATAAACGTACTTGTAATGCATCTTTATAAAATGGCTCTTGTTCGAAGTCAGCAATCTCTTTAAGATTCATAGGACCGCCTTGTACGGCAAGTGTATCTTGCGATGCTTGGCTCAATTGACCATGATATTTGGGTTTTACAGCGCACATATAACGCTTTGCTTGCACATGTAGTGCAATACCATCAATAATTTTTTTCGGAAAATACGGCGCTAAGAATTTAGCCCCAACATCCTCATGATAACCATCAATACCGTTTTCGGTAATATCTTCTGGTAGTTCTAAGATCAAATGACCGAAATCATGTAATAACGCCGCCGTAATGATCGCATCGCTACTATTTTTTTGCTCCGCGTAATAGGCTGACTGCAGCATATGCTCACCCATGGAAATATGCTCACCATAAGCAACGTGACCATTTTCTTCGAACTGCTGTTTAATAAACGCAATAATATCCATCATTTAATCTCCACGTTAGACTCTAATTGAATTTCTAACGTCGTCTCTAACTTAGTCTCAAGTACCGCTAAGGTACTTTTTAAAGAATCAATGTCGGCGTAACAGCCTTGTAGATGACGCGCCCCTTCGGCCGCTACTTCTCGGCCATGTAAAATACGCTCATTATTAAAGATCATCAGTTCGCCCGGTTGTAGAGTACACGAGAACTTACACTCTTCACTGTGTAAGATCCGGCTGAAGTTTTGATATGCTTCATAAAATGCAGCCATCTCAACAAACGGTAATTTGATCGCTTGGATGGAGCGGTTATTTAAACGGATACGCTCGAGTTGACCACTATTGTTTAACTCAATGATATAACCGGTATGTTCAAGATGCGTCTCATCATTCTTAAAGCGATAAGTCACTGGCGTCGAGGTTAATAACTCATACTGCTGTGGATAACGTTGCTGTAATAATTGCGCCGCATAAAAGCCATCCGTTAACGCGGTTATTCCGCCCTGTTCAGCGCTCACTAAGCAATGTAATAACTGTAATGTCGGTACTGGATGGCGATAAGCATTGTCGGTATGCAGGCTTAATGGTTTTGGGGTATAGGCTAAATTAACCGGATTTTCTTCAGAGATAACTTCGAAATGGCTGCCGTAATTGGTGTCTCTCACAAAACCGAACTGCTTTACGACCTCAAATAGCTGTTTATCGGTATTTGGGACATCTTGTAAAAATGCCAAGCCGAATTGATCCACAGCACGTAACCAGTCACGTTTAATCGTATTACGACTCAGTACGTCTGGATAGCTAAAGGTGATGTCTGATGCGGCTAACTGCCCATCCCACAATACCCGATGATCGACGTCAACCCCCTTGTTCTCACAACTCTGCATACTGTCTAAGAAGTCTTGACTGTAATGACTGCAATGTCCATCTTGCCAAGTGATCACTAAATTATCATTTTCAATAGTAACCACTTCGGGTTTTATCGCTAAATCTAAATCAAGGATTTCTTGCAAGCGTTGCCCAGACGAATGTAAACAGTCGTTACAACGACAATTATCTTTTAACCAAAAATAATGAAAAGGCTGATTATTATAAATAAGGTGAGAAGCGCGTAGTGTAAACATAGACAAATCCTGTTATCAAAAACACCAATGCAATAAGATCATCATAATCTCTTACTGCACCGATTTAACTAAAATAGTGAGTTGAATTGAAACTATAAAAAATAGCGTTAAATTAGCCTTTCGATTCTGATTTATTATTAAATTTATCAGACCACTTAGTGAGTACCGCGCTACGATCATTAGCCATTTTACCAAAGTCCATATCGACGATTGCATCCTCTACGTTTGGATAGTTTGCAACAGCGCCATTCACGTCTTTATGACCAACTACAGGATAAATCGTGTTGTACATTTTGTTCGCATCCAGTGATAACGACCAATCCACCAGCTTCTTAGCCGCGTCAGAATTAGCATTTACTAGGCCAACAGACTCCGTATCCCAGCCTATGCCCTTAGGTAAAATTAAGTCAATCGGTGCGCCTTGAGATTTCAACTTCGAACCTCGAATCGCCGCAGATATACCGATCACAGTTTCCCCCATTGCCGACTGAACACAAGGTTTAGAACCTGAATGGGTATAATGCGCAATATTTTTATCCAACTGCTCCATATACTGCCAACCCTGTTGCTCGCCCATCCCTTGTAACCAGGCTATTACTTGGGTATAACCGGTACCCGATGAACCTGGATTAGGCATCACGATGTGACCTTTGTAGACAGGATCTAATAAGTCTTCCCAGGTTTTCGGTTTTGGTAAACCAAGTTGCTTAGCAACAATGGTATTAAAGCAAACAGTATTAAAGAAGGCGTCATTACCAAACCAGGCTTTGTTTTCTTCTGGGTCAACCATGCTCGCTTTTAAACCATCAAGATTAGCTGGGGTATAAGGTTTAACAATCCCGTTATCTTTAAGTAATGCTAATGATGAACCCGCCAGTCCCCACACGACATCCGCTTTCGCATTTTGACCTTCGGCTAATAATTTCGCCGTCATCACCCCCGTTGAATCTCGTACCCATTTAATATCGATATCGGGATGAGCTTCTTCAAAAGTATTTTTGAATAAGGCTAAAAGGTCCGTTTCAAAAGAGGTATAAACGGTCAGTTCCTCTTTCGCAAACGCTGGAGAAGAAGCACCTAAAATGATGGCTGCAGTGAGTATTGACTGTTTAAAAATGTGCATCAATAACATCCTTTATTGATAAATTAATTGATAACTTTCTACACAATAGATAAGTATTTATGACGCACATTCTAGACTGGGTATGTGACAGTTTTATGCCGTTATTATTTCGATAATATGAAATTTTGTCATTAAAATTAAATAATCAGATGCTAGTTTAATGGTGTATTCAACTAAAATAGAGCACTAACATGACATCGACTGTTTCAAACACCGTTCCAAATTATCTCAACCCTGATATCGCGTCAGATCTGACTTTATTGGATATTCCTATTATTGAAGCCACTGCAGAAAGCCTAAAAGGTTATGGTTTTTTTGTCGACAACCCTGAGTCTTTTGACATCGAGATCACACGCTGGCCAGCCCAAGGTTGGCGAAAAGTCGATGAAGATACAGGTGATGAAGGTGGGGTGACTGAAGGGACCTTTATTAGTACCTGGAAAGGTGATTACTTATTTGGTCGTAATAAAGCCGTCGATGGCCATTATATTATCGGTTATAACCAACGCCCAGAAATAGCTGTAGATACGCATAATGACAAACCAAGCCAGCTGATCTTATGGCACGCCAACTATCATCCCGATGGTGGTCAGATGTTTTATCCTAAATCTAACCAGCCATTCTTAGTGCCACTAGCACTGCCTGGCGATGACGTGAAACCACAAGATTTTGTGTGTTTTTATTTCAGTGGTGAACGCGGCGCCTATATACATGCCGATATTTGGCATGAAGGCGTATTTGCCATTGAAGGAGAACAAGAATTTGCCGATAAACAAGGCGCTGTACACGCCCGTGTATCAGTTGATTTTGGCAAGGAGTTTAACTGCTTATTACGTGTTGATTTAACTCAGTTGCCAGCATAATACGCCGTAAATTTTAAGCGTAATATTTAACGGTAAAGCGCATCCACTTCGCCGTTTTTAATACGCATATTCACACGTAATAGAGCATGTTGGGCAATCTTTAGTACGTCTTTCATGCTCTCATAACAATCCTGTTCATTATTGCCGTAAGCAAAAAAGTTTAGCGTCACTTGATGACCCATGCCACCACTATCTGGTTTATCACCGAGTGCTAAATAACATGTTGGTGATTGCGATAAACCAATCGCACCAGTGTTGAAGCCCGGTTTCATCGACGATGCCATTGATTGAATATTATTCATTAACCAATTAATGCTTTTTTCCTGACAGTTTTCGGGAATATCTCGAAACAAGATCATTAACCGTGCGCTGCATTTTTTCGCATATAGATATTGTTGATCTCGGTTATCTTCTACCGCATTAAACACACAATCGTTACTTTCCAATAGCGAGCTTGAACCATTTACCCACTCAATTAAGCTATAAAACTGTTCAACAAAGTCCCATGTATTAAATGGCAGCAGATCTTCTAATGCACTACGGATCAACTTAGGCTGTCGTTTAAAGTCCATGTATACACTCGACTCATCCGATACCATATTCGTCCACGGATGAGATCTTAACGCTGAGTCATCAATTTTTTTGGAAATAAAAACGTCCACAGTTACTGCCTTTATTGGTTATACATAATAATGAAGGTTGAATTTTAACAGTGTTCCAGCGATATATTAAAAGTTTTATCGGCTAAAATTTTATTATCGAGTTCAATCGTCATCCGCCAGTCACCACATTTATCAGCAATCGGCTGCCACACTGTATCACCTAAGTAAAATTGCCAATCGTTATTCGTCACATGAACTTCCCCAGTAAATGGCATACGCACATTGCCTTCAGTATCTAAAATACCAGGGTGAGCAATACAAAAGCGGATCTTAGCACCACGGGCTTTTTTAATATTCACGATAAAGCCAAACTCAATATCAATTTCGGCAGGAATATTTGTCGTGAACTGCTGAATACTCGGTAAGTCTTTTGATTTGCTCTGCCATTGAGAATGAATGCCATATGTTTGCATTTTAGTGACGGGTTTGTATTTAGCCATTGCTTCACCTAGGGATAATCAGAAATTAATGCGTTCAATAACACCGTATAATACCGATGACTCGCGTTTGTGGAAAGATGTAAAACACCACCCCACAAAAGCGAATTAATTATCTCGTCCCAAGCAACTTAAAAATATCGCAATATTAAACGGCTTTTGCATAAAATAAATATCGGAGTGACATTCACTATCGACTATCTCATTTTTATCATTAGCCGATAAGATAAAATATTGGGTTTGCGCATTCGCTTGAATACATTTCATTTTGGCAATCAATTCCAAGCCATTCATCTCATCTAACTGATAATCAACAATCACAACATCGGGTTCTGCATTCACAAATTGGGTTAACGCCACTTCAGAGTTATTCGCGCAAACAGTATTAAACTGCTTTTCTGCCAGCATCGCATTGCATACTTCCAGATTAAAGCGGTTATCGTCGACAATTAAAATACGCACATCACGGTAATCTATCGGATTCAATCGCAGCGATAATCTTGATGAATCAAACTGACATGGAAAATGCAGCATGATTTTAGAACCTTCATTTTTAACACTGTGCAGCCTTAACTTGCCACCAACCTGAGCTAATAATTGGTTACAGGTATAAAGTCCTAACCCAATACTCGAGACATGTTTGAATTTCGACTCAGTATCCACACTGAAAGGATTAATAAGTAATTCTTTGGTTAATGCTGACATGCCAAGTCCAGAGTCTTGGATCAAAATACGTACATAATGACCTCGAATTATTGACTCCTCGTTAAACCCTGCACGCTGACAAACATCAATATGGCAGCGTACAGCCTTACCCGTACTGTATTTCAATGCGTTATTAATCATGTTGGTGATAACTTGAAATAGTTTAGAACTATCAACACTGATTACTGCAGGTAACTTATCACTAACATGAAAATCTAATGTTTTACCGACAGGAATACTCAACTTGTTATAATAATCTTGGATGTTACCTATGTATTGTAAGGTATTAATCGGAGCGTTATTTAATACTAGAGCCCCTGCAGTTGACTTACTGTAATTCAAGGTGCTTTCAGCTACTGAATACAGTAAATTAGCCGACCACTGCATCTTATCAATAAGTACACTATGTTCATCACTGATCTGAGGCATATCTCTTAGCATCTGGCTATAGCCTAATAACGCATTAATCGGTGTTCTAATTTCATGATTAATACTTGATACCATCGCGACATTTAGTTTATTTTCTCTCGTAATACGTTTAAATAAACGCTTATTCTCTAATTTAAAATACAACAGCACAAAAATAAGCGAACAGATAAATATCAAGGATAATATTACGCAAACAAACTCAATGATCATTGGCGATGACGCCCTCGAACCGATACTTAGCGTATAATAAAAGTCATACTCTGGGAGACTAATTTTCAGTTTGGTATTATGACTAAACAATGCAGATATCATACTTGTTGATTGCATCATACAGCTTTGACTCTTAACATATCCTTGTGATGACGAATATTGCAAACAAGTATCGTTCAATTTATTGATGTTAAATAACAGACGCTTTATTGGTGTAGCATAAAATAAATACGGCATATGAGGATCATTAATATTCACACCGATCAATTCATAGTTATCAAGTTTCCCTCTAAGCTTGCCATGTTCATCTAAAGTGGTTTTTAATTGTTCCAATTCAGGTACAAACTTTTCATCCGAAATATAACCTAGCGTCATCTCAGGTGTTAAGGTAAAAATCAGCGCTTCTCTTGTGCCCAACAATTCTCGGGTAAAAATAGAAAACTCGTTTTTTTTTACCCTTACAGATGATTTAAAAAAAGATTTAATCGCATTAATAATAAGTTTATGTTGTAAATGCTTTTCTTGACTAAATGCCATTAGCGTTGCCACTTTTTTATCATGGTTATTTTTAGATTCATCTAAACTATAACTGACAAATGAAGTAACAAGTACCGTAGTAAATAAAACACAAACACAAATATAAATGTGAATATTAAACTTATAATTCATCTTCAATCGCTGCAACTTGCCCGTGAATGTTGTCAGCAAGACAATGTAACTGCCCAAGCGTAGCCATCATATTTATCTGTTCATCAAGAGCAAGAGATAGATAGCGGCATATTCCCTTAAGCTGATGCTTTAGTGCATTAAGCTTATCATCATTGCCAACTAAGGCCGTTTGCTGGTGAATATTAACCAACTCTTCGACCAATGCTCGGTATAAAGGCAAGCGTCTTGCTTCACTATACCCCCAAAAAAAGTGACGTAGGCTGTCACTAATATCAATGTTCATTAATAGCAGTATCCTTATGCACGTAACGATTAACCCAAGCTTTTAAATAGCGGCCTTCAATTGGCGGGCTATATAAATATCCTTGTCCAATATCGCAACCAAGCTCATCTAAAATATTAAGTACACTTTCAGTCTCAATGCCTTCAGCAACAACACTCACAGACATTTTTTTAGCTAAGGCGATCGTGGACTCAACAATGAGGAGATGCTGTTTGTTTGTATCAATATCACACACAAAAGAGCGATCAATTTTAATTTCATTAAAAGGAATAGTATCTAAACGTTCATAGGTCGAATAACTCTTACCAAAATCATCCAGTGAAATACCGATATCATTAATAATCAGTCGCGCGATCGAATTTAATACGCAGGCTTGATTAATCACTTTCTGTGACTCGGTAAGCTCTAAGATTAAGTTAATGTGGGTGTGAGCTTTCTTATAACTAATGATGTAATCAATCAAGCTATCACAAATCAAATCTTCAGCAGTGACATTAATCGATAACCTATAATTAGTAACGCCCGTTTCATTTTCCCAGAATTTGAATGCTTTGGCGATAATCATCATCGAAAATTCGACATTAAGCCCAGCCTTATCAATCAAGGGTAAAAACGTATCTGGATAAATGTAACCATTTTCGTCGTACATTCTAGCTAACACTTCAAAGCCGATGATACGTTTACTTTTCATATTTATTTGGGGTTGAAAACAAAGTAATACTTGTTCATCTTCAAGCAGTTTATTTATATCATAATCAGATGTATTTACGGATTCGTTTACGTCTATTTCATTGCCATACTGATTTTGTAAGCGTGTCGCTTGCGCTAAAATAAAGCCCACATTAATCGGTTTTTCAAAAACGCCAACTAAGTTCAATTTTAAACTACTCACAATACTACTCACTAACTCAAGAGTCCGTTGATCCGAAGAACTAATGACTGCAAGTGGTATATCGGAATAACATGCGTGTACAGATAAGAAGTTAATTACCTCCATTCCATCGCTGTTATTCATTTTTAAATCCAAGATCAGTAAATCAATATTGCCTTCGGTAGCAACAATGGTTTCAATACCTTGATTTGCATCTTCAGCTTCAAACATCTGAAGATCATGCTCGACGCTAGTCTCAACAAGATCGGCTTTAATCGCTTCTCGGATAAATTTTTGGTCATCGACAATCAAAATATTCATAATTACTCCGCTATATACCGACATTCGTAGGTTGTATTTTTCGTGTTGGTATAACTGAAAGCATCAGCATATTTCGGTTTGCCATGACTTCAGAACGACTCATAATAAACGAATAATTCTGAATAATTTTAGATTGGTGTTCAATTGGTTTGACTTTAAACATGGGGATTTTCATCTGCATCAATTTTTGTTTCAATTTGCTATCACAAGTACTAAAACTTAAATATTCAATCGCTTTATCTGTCGCTAGCTGATTAAGGTAGACAGACATCATATGATTATCAATTTGTGAGGATACACCAAAAGAAGAGAGTACAACCAATACATTCGCCCGGTCTTGTTTCGCAATATTCAGTAATTCCAGAATATCTATGCTGCTATTCATAAATTCAAATAATGCTTTCGTGGTTACCTTGCAAAATAAGCAATGTCCAACTAACTGGTTCAAACTACAAAAAGCAGATACTAAAGTGAGTGGTTTTAGCGACTCTGTAGTCGTCATTTTTTGGCGTGTTGGAAATAAGCGGGGATTACCCTCATACACCAAACAAAGCTCTAACATCGACTCAAAATCAGCATGCTCAGGTAGCATTGATTGAGTATAGTATTGCTCATTCTTATAATAAGGGTGAGTAACTTTATCATTCTTGACGCAAGACGAAAGTTGAATAAAAGATGAACACTCTTCTACAAAGTCTGCATTTGAACTGTAGATATTAAACAGATCATCATCAAATATCTCTGCTATTTCTGACTGTTTCGTTAAAGAAGGTGTGTTGATGCCACGTTCCCAACGACTGATTGAGATAGTATCTAAGCTATCAAAGGAATGGCTTCTCTCATTTAATAAAGCACGTAAGCCCTCTTGGGAAAGGTCATGTTCTGTGCGCACTTTCCTTAAAAAACTTGAGAATACCCTCATTATTACAGCTTTTTGATAAGAGTATATTTTATATACCATCTTCACTTCCAATTATATCGAATGCCGCTATAACAAACCTAATTACTTTCATTATTCAACGCCACCAAGTTAAAAATAAAAATGCCACCAAACAATAGATTTATAAATATATTCTCATGTATGCACTAATTCCACAGTAATAATTTTAATTTTATTTTAATAAATGCCTACATGCGTAGCATGCATAAATATGGACATCTCAACTAGGCATATGTTTATACATATATATAAAATATTACTCTGGTGGTAGATATAACGCCTCGTTATGCTATATCACGCAACAATCGGGCATCACATATGCTCTATATCTGCGCATTTTAAATTGATGAACATGGAGTCTCATATGAGAAAAATAATATTAACGTCACTCAGTGCCTTAGCAGTATCCGCAGCTTTAGCACCAACATTCGCTATTGCACACGGGTATGTAGCAGGTGCATTTCCTTCTCGCGTTAATTTATGTCATGCAGACAATGGAGCTAAAAATGATTGTGTAAATGCTTCATACGATAGACAAAGCTTAGAAGCGCCAAAAGGCTTTCCAACTAAAGGTCCTGTAGACGGTAAGATAGCATCAGCACAAAAAGGCGGGTCATTTGATGTACTTGATCTGCAATCATCAAATAAATGGTATAAAACTAAGATCCAAGCGGGCTTAAATGACTTCCGCTGGTTTAGCACAGCTAATCATAAAACCACCAATTATGTTTATTACATCACCAAACCTGATTGGGACCAAAACGCACCACTAACCCGCGCATCTTTTGACTTAGCCAACCCTTTCTGTGTGATTGATATGGGTGGTCAACAACCACTGAAAAATTTAGGCAAGGCACACAGCTGTAACGTACCAGAACGTAGTGGCTATCAGGTGATCCTTTCCGTCTGGACGATCGACGATACCGCGAATGCGTTCTATAATGTTATCGATGTGGAATTTGAAGACGGTGTAACCCCACCACCACCACCCGATGCTTGGGAGCAAAGCACCACAATTGCACCACAAGAAGACTTAGCCGTAGGTGATAAAGTAAAAGCCCGCTTCTTTGATTCATCGGTAGGTTCATTCACCACTCAAACCATCATTGAAATTAACTCCACTGCCAATGGTAAAAAAAATACGTGGTCTTACAACCTGGCCACTGCAATTAATGCTAATCAAACCGATGCGCAAGCGGGTACGAAAAGTGACAACGATATATTTACCCCTATTTACGGTAATAACCCTATCTACTTAAAAGCGGGCTCTAACCTTAGCTCTGTTGAAGTTGATATCATTAAAGGTGACGTACCTGTTGATGACAGCATTACCGTTTTAGGTCTAGAAGATGAATATATAATTGACAACAATACTGTTGATGTCACGTTTAGCATTGAAGCTGTCGGTAACTTAAATGTCACCAATACTATCTTTGATGCAAATAACAAAGCCATCGCATCAAAATCTAAGAATGTTAATGACACGGTTGAGCACTTTACAATATCACTCAAGAATGCAACTGCAGGCACGTTTAAACTGGTCTCAATAGCCAACTCAAACGATAACAGCAATCTATCGCTACAAGTGTCAAATAGCTTCAAAATCCTTGATGCTGACATCCCTGGCGACTGCCAAGATATTCAAGCAATTGATATCAGCAAGCAATACAAACCAGGTAACGAAGTCTCTTACCAAGGTCATGTTTACCGTGCAGAACGTTGGACAGATAGCGGCAAAGCACCAGATGCACAGTATTCAGGCTGGGTATTAGTCGGGCCGTGTGCATAGCACCAAGTTAACCCTTGTGAATAAGCCCTCATACACAAGTCGTTAACACATTATCCTTTCAAAAAAGGATAACTTGAAAAACAGCGTAAATCATATTTGCGCTGTTTTTTTTCGTGTCAAAAGAAGGAAAGCAGATGAGTAAACTCACCCAGAAATTTGATATAACCGCGAAATATCTTCATTGGATTTCAGCTCTCGTTATCTTATGGGCAAGTATATCGGGGTTATATATCGCCTTTTTCGAGCTAGAAACACATATTAAATCCCAAATTTTAATTTTCAACGTGTCGATAACAACGGTATTTATTCCACTATTCTGCTGGCGTATTTACCACCGAATAAAACAGGGTACGCCCCAAGCACACCCCGCGATGTCGACATTAGAAGTCAAACTCGCCCACGTCGGACATACCTTACTGTATGTACTGGTTTCATTGGTTCTAGTAAGTGGTGTATTGATGATGGATCATGATGTGACTGTGTTTCAATTATTTACCATCCCGCAGCTACTGCAACAGCAAAGCAGTATTCATTTTTTTGAAACGATGCATTTGTACACCTGCCGATTATTAGCGGTATTAGTCGTGTGTCACTTAGCCGCGTTAATAAAGCATGAAATGATGGGCAGGCGTATTTTAAAAAGAATGATTTAAGTCATAGAGGCAGGTTCTACGCGAGATAGCGTTCCGTATTCATATTAAGTTACGGAACGAATATCCATGATAAATAATTACTGTTCAGATTCTGCAGCATTGTTCTTCACTTCATCAATACAGCACTCATCTTGTAAAAAACCAATCACAGCTTGTAATTTTTCATATTCAGCCACGCAGTACAAGATTCGTCCTTCACGGCGCTGTGAGAGTAATCCAGCTGACGCTAAACTAGAGATGTGATGTGATAATGTCGATCCTGGGATTGATAGTTGCGTTTGTAACCCCCCAACGGCGATCCCCTGATAACCCGCACGGATAACGCTTTTAAAAATAGTTAATCGTGTTGGATGCCCAAGTTCTTTCA
>Ga0209395_1003651_pt1 | contig 18757 bp, 18 predicted proteins | sample GOMGulsemesocosm_3_FD_184635 | JGI IMG/M metagenome (GOLD analysis project Ga0209395, IMG submission 184635) | Methane-oxidizing microbial communities from mesocosms in the Gulf of Mexico - GOM9D Gulf of Mexico (SPAdes) (version 2) | ecosystem: Environmental > Aquatic > Marine > Cold seeps... | reverse complement strand
AGTTAATCTGAGTATGAGTTTTAAATCCCTATATAGTAAGTGTATAATAGTTTACGTGTTAATTGAGGATACTCAAAAAAATGATAGTACAAAAAAAGCAGTAACTTTAAGTTACTGCTTTTGCTCGCCCTCATATTATTTTGTCGAACCAATTTCTACAAGAAATTATTGCTCTTGATAAGCTATATCAGCAATATATTAAGAAATAACTAATTAGCCTTCTAGACTGTACTGTCAGATTATCTAATCAATTTGCAAATGATATTGGTGACGTAGTTTTGTTCCATCAACATTTGGATTACAAAGAATTATTTGAGTAAAAAATTCCTGTTTAAATTTGACTTAGATAAATATTATTTAGTTTTGTATTAAACTATTTTATGGGACTTTCTTCAGGAACAATAATACATCAAACATCTTTAATTAATCTTAAAAAGATTCTTTCCGACAAACTTTTTAAAGTGAGTTATAGTGTAGAAGAATTCATTTACACTAAAAAGACTAGTGAGAGTACTTCAAGTAGTACTTCTTATATTCATGTTTTTCCTATGATTTCATTTTCAGAGATACCAGTTAATTCATTACAGTTTCATCTTAAACGTTATGGAGATTGTATTATTGGGTTGAAAAAAAAATGGGCATTATCCAATAAATTAAATCCAGTACACTATTGCAGTAAGTTCTCTGAATTGACAAATTCACTGATAAATACTTATATGAAATTTGATTTAGCTGCTAACGGTGGGTTTGATGTGATGGGTAAAGATAATGAACACTATGAATGGGTGAAAGGATATATTCTGGCTTTCAAGCATCTAGAACATCAATTGGCTCATACGAAAAATTATAGTGGTAAGGTGAAGACCAAAAGTTATGAAGATGATAACTATTATTTTTCAGAAGAAAAGGAATGGCGATATGTTCCATTTTCAGAAGTTGAAGGAGGACGATTATCTTTAAACCCAGAGTATTATGAAGAAGACAAAAAAGGACATAATGAAAGAATAGGTAGGTATACCCTAGAGTTTGATTACAATGATGTGAATTTTATAATTGTAGATAGTGATGTTCAAAAAAGGGATATTATCAGTCAATTAAAAAGGGATGGTATTTATATTAATATTTTCACAAATGAAGAAATTAAACAAAACTTTTTTGGATATAAAAACCCTTCAATTGAAGAGTATGAGGTTAAGAAGGAAAGAGATAAATTATTAGAAGAAAAGGAGGGTCTATAGGTAGACAAAAATTTACAACTTCATCCCATACATTTTTTCATCCAGTTCCTTCCAATTAGGAATATGTTTGGAAAGTTCTGCCCAAAATTCTTTGGAGTGATTTTTAATTTGTGTGTGTGTTAACTCATGAACGATGAGGTAGTCAATTAAGCTGAATGGTAGCTTAATAGCATCCAAGTTGATGATGATGTTGTTGGAGATAGTACAGCTTCCCCAACGCTTCTCCAGTTGCATAAACTTTACCTCATTAAAGGCTAATCCAGTTATTCTTGACCACTTGCGTAATCGTGGTGCAATCTTCTCTATAGCCTTTTGCTTAAAGAAATCTTTAAATGCAGTAGACAATGCTTCTTGGTTGTTTAATTCTATTGGTAAGTTAACTTTAAATTTAGATTCAGTAAAATCAATCTTAATGTTCGAAAGATTAGCATTGATTAATACCTCAACATAATACTTTCTACCTAGGTACTGTATTCTAGAACCTGTAACAATGTCTTTATCACCAATAGACTTAACTAATTCCAACTTGTCAAGTATCCACTTAGCCTTTTTAAGGATTAGTTGCTGGGCATGTTCAACTGTAATTACTTTACCTTTTAAAACAACACCATCACCTTTTTGTACGGTAATGTAATGTGATTTTAAGCTATCCTTTTGCAAGAAGCTGTAGTCAATGGTTCTATTTCCGTATTGTACTTTAGGCATACCACTTATCTTTTGCATAATTAATAGCTTCTTCAATATCCAATGGATATGTTGATGCAGCCCTACGGATTAAGAATTCTTTCCCTTTTGATTTGGTCTTCAAAATTCTGGGTTTTGAACTCTTGCTTACGATAACATAAAATACTTTTTTTCCGTTAATTAATTCAAAATTATATTGAAGTAATGCATCAATTGGCGTGGTAAAATGTGCATGAATCAAATTATCAAAATGCTTCAAAAAATCATCTTCTGATTTCTTTCTAAAAGAAGATATATCATTACCTAAACCCAATACTTCTCCCTCATCATCTACACCAATAAATAACAATCCGCCTTCTGTATTAGCGAAGGCTGCAATAGTTTTTGTGATAGAGTGTTCGATGTATTCCTGTGGTTTATCACTTTTCAAGCAATATCGCAATGTTGATTTAAATTCAACTTTTCTATTTTCTCCAGCTTTAATAATTTTTTCAAATGTTGAAATCTCCTTAATGGTTGAGGGTTCTTCTATTTCTTTATTTTTCCCTCGATTACTATATGCCCAAAAATCAAATGGAGTCCATAATACGGTTGAATTTACAATCTCCTCATCAGCTTCAGGGTCCAAATATTTTATTTTTGAAATCCAATCATCTTTACCCCAATTGTGGTCTTCGTAAATTTCTATTTCATTCTCCAACGACCAAGCCGTACTCAAGTAATCATAGTTTGGGTCATAACCAATAATTAGATATTCATTCTGTATTTCTTCACCAAGTATTGGATATTTAGAGTGAAATTCTGAATTAATTTTATAAACTTCCTCATCTTCATCTAAAACACAATATAGACCTACACCGATATTATTCATGAAGGCAATAAAGAGTTTATCTGTTAATTTAGTTGATTGACTTGGAATATTAGCAATATGTTCTCTAATTTTTTCTAAATCATCTCCTTCTCCACCTATTATGTCAATTATTGAGAAATAATAGTTTAAAGCTTCTCTTCTTGCATTAATTGGTTGAGATACATCCTTAAAGTTCCTTTCAAACTCTTCTAATTGAAAATTATCGGTTCCTATACCTTTTGCCAATCTAGCTTTTACTTTGTAGGTTATCATCAAGTATTAAATTTATGAATTTCTAATTTTTTAATTTCTTTTTCAATGATTTTCATTTCAGACTCCTCTGTAAATGAAAGTGTTCTATATTCTATTGATGATATATTATTAATCAAATACGCTCTTTTAGATTCATTATTTCTTGTTCCTTGCCCAAATGGTTTTGGTAATAACGAAGACATTCGATAAGCACAATTCTTTCCTATACCAAACAATATGAACTCATCAGTTTTAATGTTTTTCAATTGATATAATCCGTTGCCATAAGGGGCGGTTAACATTCCTTCGATTCGTGGGTCTGGAAATGATTTCCAATCTGACCAATTATATAATTCTATTTGATTAGGCATCTTCATTCTTGATTAATACATCAACCATCTCTTTCGCTTTGGCTTTTGCTTCGTTTCTCTCCAACTTGGTTTTTAAGAACCTCATCACTTTGTTTTCTATGTCCTTCTGAACTCTTCCTTTACCTTGCCACCCTACAATGTTTAATTCACCTTTGATAAGGTCAAATAAGGTCTTTGTAGCATCTTCTGCATCACCATCGAACATAGTTTTCATTGTGTTGTAAACTGCTCTCTCACGCTCTGTATTGAAGCCTTTTTGTTCACCTTCTTTTTGTTCTGCTATTATCTCATCTTGAATGTCAGTATAAGCCTTTAACAATTCTAATTGTGTTAGTCGCTCATCCTTTTTCATTTTCAACAACTCATCTAATCGTTGAGCCAATGGCTTATAAAAATCTGGATTCTTATCTATACCAACTTTAATGGTGTGCTTCAAGTTGTTTCGCATCTTCAACTCCTTAGTGGCTGGTGATGCATTCATGATTTCTTCCTTGAACTTATCCTTGTCAATAATTGATATAGGTTCAGCCAGTAGGTTTTGTACCCCTTCTGCTTTAAGGTGTTCATCAATCATTGCTTGAAGCATCTTACTTTCGTCCTTGCTGATTTTCAACTCATCATCATCTGGAAAGGCATTACGTGCTCTTAATTTTATTTCATTAAAAAGCTTAAAGTCGCCTTGAAACTTCATAGCCTTTGTATTCGGTAGCACAATGTTAACGGACTTGTTAAAGTCTTTTAAAAGTGCTTTGAAATCATCTCTTTTATTGATAGGTTCAATGTAGCGAACTGCTGCATCAATGAAGTCGACACGCTCGTAGTTCCTGTCAATCTTCATGGGCTTAAAGAAGTCTACCAACTTAGTATGATTCATCTCCAGCTTCGGAAATTCTTCATTAATATTCTTTAGGATGTCATCTGGTCTAATGTCACCAGAGAAAATCTCTAAGGCTTGGATGAGGTAGGCTGTTATACCATTGTAATCAACAATATATCCAGCATTCTTCCCTTTACGAGAACGGTTAACCCTTGCTATGGCCTGTAAAAGGTTGTGCTCCTTCAATGGTTTGTCTAAATACAAACAAGAAGCAATTGGAGCATCCCAACCAGTCAACAACATATCAGATACAATGATGAAGGCGGTGTTATCGAACTTCTTCTTACCAGATTTTTCTGTTTCTTCCTCATTTCCAAATGGCAATTTAAAATCATCAGTAGCATCTTTAATACCTTCTGGTGGTACAACCCAAACTGGTTTTTTGTCGGTAGGGTTGTTTCTGTTCCATTCTAAAGTTTCATAGTATTCTTTTGCAAGAGCATCGGCCTTTGGAGAACCAATACTTACCACTACTTTAGACTCGAAGTTGTGAACTCCTTCTTCTTTCAATGCATGAAGAACCTTTTGGTATTTAATGGCAGCTTCACGACCACTGCAAACTATCATTGCTTTATGGCCATCTGGATAAATCTTATCTCTAAAATGTTCCACCATGTGCCTACCTATCGATTCGATACGCTCTGCTGATAGTTGATATTTCCTTAAGGCTTCTTTTTTTAATTTATCTTTTTTGTCCTCAGAGGCATCACCAAATTTCTCTTCAAACTCCTTATCAAGTTCTTCTTTTTTAACGTCTAATTTGGCAATTCCTTCATCATACAACAACTCAACCGTTGCACCATCAGCAACAGCTTCTTTAATGGTATAGATATCAATGTAATCACCACCATAGAACTCTCCCAGTGTAGATTTGTCTTCTTTGGAAATTGGTGTTCCTGTAAAGGCAATGAACTTTGCATTAGGCAGCACCGTTCTCATAAATGAAGCTAAAAATCCATAATGACTTCGGTGTGCTTCATCTACTAATATGTATAGGTTTTCTTTATTAGAAAGTTCCTCTAAATCTATTTCTTCACGTTCTATCTCAACCCATTTCCCTTTCTGTAACTCTTTCGTAATCTTAATTAGTTTCTTTTCCTCAAGGTGCTTCTCTATCATTAAGTTACCACGTTCTTCCAACTCTGTTTGGTCAGTTGAAGCAGTAGCATCTTTATCTGTCTCTTGAAACTTCTGTAGGGTAGTGGTGATTATTCCTCCGTAGTCGTTACGTAATAACTTATCCAAATGGACTACAGATGAAGCTTGGTTGACATTCTTGAAACCTACATTTTGGAAGGTCGTAGTTATCTGTCTATCCAAATCCTTACGGTCAGTCATTATCATCACCGTAGGGTTGTTAAATCCAAACTCTGGTGCTTGTAGCTTTCTGGTAACATAAGCCATTGTTAAAGACTTACCAGAACCTTGTGTGTGCCAAACAACACCACCCTCACCAGCTTGTAATCGCTCAATTGTTTTGTTTGTTGCTCTTACTTGTTGGTATCGTGGAAGCTTCTTGATAGTGATTCCTTCATCCAACTCGAACAATACAAAATGTCTAATTATATCTAGCACTCTTTCTTTTTTAAATAGAGCGATGATTAGTTTATCTTGTTCTCTTTTAGATTGTTCTATTATCTCGGTATCTTCTTTACTTGTTTTAAAAACAGAGTAGAATTGTTGAGGTGAGTTGATGGCTCCATACTTACCACCCACATCCCATATACCAGCACAAACCTGGTTGAAGTGGAATAACTTCTCTGAATTCTTCTGGTAGTAATCTAAATCTCCATAAGCTTTATCCCAGGCGTTTTGAGCCGTTGGTGATTTACATTCTATCACACCAATGGGTAATCCGTTAATGTACACCACCAAGTCGGGTATAGAATTTTGATATCGACCATGATACTTCATCTGATTGACTACCAAATAATCATTGTTCTCTGGATTAAGGTAATCGATGAAGTGTACTGAATGATAATCCTCAACACCATCAATGACTTGCTTTACCGTGTATGTTCCACCTTTTATTAGTTCCCAAATGGCTTGATTGATTTCCATTAGTGAAGCACCGTTAACTCCTGTTAGCTGCGTATATGCTTTGTTGAGGTTATTATCGTTTATCCAAGGGTTAATCCTTTTGATGGAAGCTAACAACCTGTCTTTGATTAGAACCTCTGTAATGTCTGCTCGTTCATCTGAAACACTAGCATCATAATATTCATAACCTAACTGTTGAAACAACTCGATAGCTGGTAGTTCGCTGTGTATGTATTCTGGTGATTGACTCATATTACGAACATATTTAAATTATCTAAGTATTCAGAATCACTTTTTTCTTTAATATTTATTTCACTATTTGTAAAATATGAAGGAGTGTATTCTGGTAGCTTATCATCACCCCCCTCTTTAACCCAGTTTTTAATATTTAAAACATAATCATTAACTATATCATAAATTTCTAAGTTTCTTTTCAATGATAATTTATTTACAAAATCATTTTCTAATTCAGAATTTGAAAATCTATCTTGAATTGGTAATTCAAGGTAGTTTCTTAAGTATGCTAAATATGAAGATAAAGCATAATTAATTCTGTTTGAGAGTATCCTAGGTTCTTCCCAATCTATTGATTCTTGACTTAGAAACTTAGCAAAAGTTCTTATCTCTTTTTGAACGCTTAGATTGATAAAATCTGCTATTACATCCTTAGAAATGTCTCTTCCTTTATATGTAAAAAAGAAAAAATTAAATTCTGTTCTATCCATATCATATGGGCAGATTCGATACTTGTGACTTGAACCAAGTACAAATGGATGTCCATTAGTATTGGCCTCATTATCTATATCTGAAATTGATATAAATTTGGTTCTATTAAGTAATCTACCAGCATTTTCTTCAAGTTCATCGATATCCTTTATTAGAGGGAATGCATATACTACAGCATTTCCATTATAGCTAGTAATATTGTTTGATAAGTTTCTTAATGTGAAATGTTGATTGGTTGCTGTGCTATTTAATTTAAACAGATAATGTTCTGATTCTGAACCCGTAAATATACTTGTGTTGGCACCATTAGGTTCGGGCTCGGTAGTACGATATTCACCTCTCTTATATTGGATAAAAAGAACGCTGTCATTACTACCCGATTTAATTTTCACATCATAACCACCACCAGCATTACCAGTGTTATCATCATTGCCTTCAACAGAAGAGTGTAGACCAAGGGCGATTGACTTTTTTTGAGTTTGAGTTCTAAAATGTCTATAGCTTGGCTCCCAATATCTCCATAATCCTATGTTAGTTAAATGCCAATTAAAAGCATCACATAAATTTAGAAGTTCGTGTGTAACATTTAACTCAAGTGACTTTTCATGTAAGTTCATACTCATACGTTTACAGTTTTATTGATTAGACAATTCACTCTGATTTTACCCGTTAACAGCTGTTGCATCAAGCCTTTCTTTAATTTCTTAAACTCCATTAATTTTGAAGTGAGTAGTTGTTTTTTATCATCAACAGTATTTAGAATATCAACAATTTCAACTTGTTCTGACAATGGAGGTAGTGGTATCATTAATTCCTCGAACATTTTGGAACTAATATTAGGGGGGTCTGTACCAACCAATTCCTTTTCCATTGAATTAATAAAAATAGATGAATTAAATACTTGATATGAATACTCACTATCAATACCATCGCTTGTAACAATTTTCCCTACCCTTTGGTTTAAAAGAGAACCAGAGTCCTTTTCTGTTATTTTGGCAATTTTTAATTCTCCACTTAAAATAGGACGTGTCATTGCAATAACTACATCATTCGTTTTTAGGACAAAATCTGGGTGCTTTTCATCATACCCCTCTGGAAGAAAAGATTCCGTTTCCCATTTAATTTTATGAACTCCAACATTAGCTATTTTAACCCACCTTACGCCATATTCAGTTGAATCAGAACTTTTAAAAGCAAATCCACCTTTCAGTTTACAAACATCACCAACCTTAACCACTTTCCAACTTTTAGGAATCTCACCCAAAGGAGAATCTTTAAACTCGGTATGACCAATGCCTTTGGTTAATAAGCGTTGCATTAAGCCTTTTTTCAGTTCTTGGGTCTCAGTAATTTGTTGGTCTATCACATCAATTTTAGCATCTACAGTGCTTAATATTTCTGCAATTTTTTGTTGTTCTGGGAAAGTAGGAGTTGGAATATCCATGGATTCCAAAGTTTTAGAACCAACATTTTTTTGACCTCCACCAGCTTTATTACTATTAAAAAAAGCCTTACCAATATCTGAGTTGATATAGTAGCAGAGAAATGAACTAGAGATATCATTCGTTTTCTTTCTTATAATTAATGTTGTAAAAGATTGTGCTCCTTCTAATTCCTTTGGGACAACAGAACTAATTCCAGGGTAACCAGTTCTCACTGTTACAATGTCTCCTTCCCTAAGTCTCTTCGACTTGTGTTGTTGCTCATATTCTTCAGTTACATAAAGTACATCAGAAAGGTCAAGTTTACCTTCCTTTATGTTTTGATTACGAATCAATAGTATCCCTTTATCTGTATAAGCATGCGTTGCAGATGATGCAATACCAACTGAACATTTTGCAATTGATTTCAACTTTACAGTCGGCCAGTCCACATTTAAATCATTCATATACCTAACTGATTTAAGAATTCAGCTAATTTTTTATCAATCTCATGCTCTTTGGCTTCTAAATCAGCAATAAATGTCTTAACAGCTACCAAATCTACTTCTTGTTCTGGTTCACTGGTATCAATAAAGCGAGAGATGTTGAGGTTGTAATCGTTTTCAGCTATTTCAGCTACATCAACTATTCGCATGTATTTACCTACATCCGTAGCATCATCGTAAGCTGATACAATTTTAGCAATATGTTCGTCTAGTAATTCGTTTTGGTTTTTACCTTCCTTGTAATCACTGCTGGCATCTATAATTGCTACTTTACCTTTTTGTGCTTCGGCTTTGTTCTTGTTGAGAATCCAGATAGCTGCTGGAATACCTGTATTGTAAAACAAAGCACTTGGTAAGCCTACTATACCCTCTACTATATCAGCCTCCAGCAGTCCTTTACGGATATCACTTTCGGTTCCACTTCTAAATAGTGTTCCATGAGGAAGAACTACTCCAGCTTTACCATCTTGTTTTAATACGGCCACCATGTGTTGTAAAAAAGCTAAATCAGCATAACCTCTTGGTGGTATTCCATATTGAAAACGTCCGTATGGGTCTGTTACTACTTTCTTATAGTTGGGTGTTACTTTTTTCTCTTTACCGTTCTTATCCAGCTTAACTTCAATAGAATTTTCTGCTGGTGTCCACCATCCATCCATAGAGAAAGGAGGGTTAGCAATTACACGGTCAAACAAATCTAGTTCGTTGTTCTCATTTTTATGTTGAGGTGAAGTTAAAGTGTCACCCTTACGGACGTCAGCATCCATAAAGTTGTGTAACAACATGTTCAGCTTACCAATTGCCCAAGTACCTAGGTTCTTTTCTTGTCCGTTTAATGATACGTTGATGTTGTTCCCAACTTTACCATTAGGTTGTTCAGCTACATACTTTGCAGCTTCAATTAACATTCCTCCCGACCCACATGTTGGGTCATAAATCTTTTGCTTAGGTTCTGGTTTTATAAGCTGAACAATTAATTGAACAACACCTCTAGGTGTATAGAATTCACCACCTTTCTTACCAGCATCATCAGCAAACATCTTTATTAGATACTCATATGCATCACCTAACAAGTCATTAGATTCTAGATGGTCGTTTCGTAATGAATGTTGATTAAAGTGTCTTAATAATCGTTGTAATAACTCATCAGACAGCTTCTCTTTGTCACCAAACTTGGTAGCAGTCATAACGCCTTCTAGTGAAGTGTTTTCACGCTCAATAGCAGCAAATGCTTTATCTAAAGCAATACCGATGTTCTCCGTTTGTTTCTTAATCGTATCCCAACGAGATTCCTCTGGAAGTTGGAAGTAGGTTTCATCCTCAGCATCCTCTCTGGATATACCATCACGTTCCATGATGGTTTCAACCTCTTCTTCAAATACATCATTGGAACGCTTTAAAAAAAGCAATCCAAATATGTAGTTCTTAAAGTCAGAGGAATCAATGCTTCCTCTTAGTATGTTAGCTGAGTCCCACAACCAGCCTTCTAATGTTTCTAACCCTAATTTGTTGTCTGACATATATTATTTCTTAATTCCCTTTAACTTATTTAATCCTAATTCAATTAGGTTTTTAGCTTCTTCTACTTCCGATTGTACTACACTTCCTTTTGTTGGTACAAACATTTCACGAATATCAACATCCAATGCTTCCGACAATTCAAGCAATAATTTGATTGTTGGTAAGCTTTTCTCTGAACTGATATTACTAATGGTGGTTTTAGAGGTGTTCACTTTCTGGGCTAGGTCATCACGACTAATCCCTTTTAGCTTCATTATCTCTTTTAAGCGTAAAACTTCCATAATTGTACTTTTCACAAAGATACTAAAATAAAGCAAGGGTTTATTTTTTTAACAATAAATCAACTTATATTTGCTTTTAAGTAAACTTATGCTTTACTTTGTACTATGTTAATAAACCAATACTTTACAAATGAGCAATATAGTAACAACAAAAACAGGCCTAGCAAAAGCAATTCTAAACCAAATAAAAACAATTGATTTTTGGTCATTAGGAGCGTATGGAGCAAAAAACTATGCTGCTGTTTCTGAGAATACAGAACGCCTTGGAGGGGTAAGTTTTCAAGTAAATGGGATACATCATAAGGGCTGGGCAACTATCCATTTAACTTGGATGGACGATTACACCATCATATTTCATAACCATAACAGAGAAATAGTTAAAACAGTTGAAGGTGTTTATTGCGACCAGTTGGTTGAGGTGTTGGATTATATTGAGGGTAAATAATCATCCTACCATTGTATTAATGCTCATTTCTTGAACTACTTGATTCATTGTGTATGCAACGGTGTTGTATTGGTTATCAGTACAGTATAAGGCATCGTACACGTACATCACATAGATATCTATATCGTTTAACCTACTGATAACTTCTGTCATAACCTCAACCTCTAACCCGAACAGCTTATAAGTGGTAGATTTATATTCATTATCAATTTTATCCTTTCTAATATTAGCTAACATTATTGGTTCGTTGTCTTCATAATACTTAATAACAGGTGAAGCCACCATAGAGCCTTTCTTAGCTTCTTTCTTTGTTTTAAGTGGGTAATATGGCTTGTTAAAGAATGATAGATGTTCCTTCTTTGCTTCACCTCTAGTAATGCCTAAGTAATCAGCAACCATTAGATGAGAGATGTGCTTACCAGAACCATGATACAAGCTGTTCGCTAAGTTTGGGTGCATTGCAGAATAATCACTTTCAATAATTGGTTCACCATTAATTTTAACCATGTTCCTTATCCATGATGGCATAAGTGTAAAAGAATCCACCACACGTCCACCATTGGTATGTTTTCCAGCGGTAGGAATCATAAACCCCCTATTAGTTAGAAAACTGTACAACTCAATGTTATCCTCAATGAAACTTCTTTTCTTGGTATCCTTCCAATAGTCATTTTTATGTCTGTACCTCATCGTTAGTTTCTTTTGGCTCTTTGTGATGTATCCAGCTTTTACCAATCGTTTACCTTCTTTAAGTATTTCAGCTTTGGTTGGTAGTTCAATGTGTTGGTAAAGCGTTACAAGATTCCTTGTGATAACATTCTCATTGGCTTCAAACAAAGCCTTGTAAAAGAGCCTATTCCTGTTCTGAACAATTGCCTCATCCTTAATGGTGTGCTCTGTTAAACCAGCCTTTAAATAAGTGTCAGTTAACCTATATTGTTTAGATGATTTACCTATGACATAAGATTCAGTATCATCATCTCCTTTCTTAACTTTTATGATTGCACCATCCTTTGCAGTACCTACTTTTAAAGCTTTAATTACTAGTGTATAGATGTAGGTATTATCCTTATCATATTTCAACTGCTCATGTAATATCTTTGAGTGAAGTGATTTGTATTTGTTGTCTGTATAATAAGTTGAAGCTAGATTGCTTAAGAATACTAAACATTTTTCTATTGCTATTTCAATGTCTGGATTAATCTTTCTTAATAGTTCTTTAGGAACATACCTCTTTAGGTTATACTCAGCTTTCTTTGGAATAAGTATTGAATTAACATTAGGGAATAATAGCGATATTTGAGCATAATCATCATTAAGTATATCTATACCGTGTTGCTCTGTACCTCCCGTTAATGCTGGTAGTTCTTCTAGTCTATTAGTATCCCTAATACTAGTAACATATATGATGCTGTTGTATTGTTCTTTATTCTCTAGTAATGTATTATTATATGGTAATTGATTGTTATTACTTAATAAGATATTAGTATTACTCTTACTATTATAACTAGATGATAGTCTACTATATATTGTATTTAATGTAGGTTCTAACTGTTTAGATAATTGATACCTGTTAGATATTGATTGATAGATGTTGCTATCATTAATGTTTAATGTTGATTTGTTCATTCATAACTATTCTTCCTTTTTGTTATTTCTTCCTTTTGTTGACGGGGAGGAAGAACCAAGTGTTGCTACCACTTGGAATCCCCGTTGTGTATCTTACACACAATAATAAATATCAGTTCAACACCAAAAAGTTGATATATCTGCTGGCATATACTAATAATACTAAATATGTGAGGTAAGTAAATCTTTAGCTGGTTAAATCTTTAAAAGATGGTAGAATGTTCCTAAAAGGGGTGTTATCGGTACCTTTTTGTACTGATACAACTGAACTTACAAGCATTTGTTCTGATGGTGCGTAGTTGGTTATCCTGTTTATGATGCTAAAAACCTAGTTTTTGAGGTGTAAAGAGCCTGTAAACTTTATGAGGTGCGTGCATCCTTGGTGAAATCTGTAGAGATTTTTAAGCTAAAAGATAATTATAGTGATTGCAGCTGCTTTATCTTGTGCTTTATGGTCTCAATCTCCAGCTTAAAATTAAGTACTGTTATTTGATTCTGTATTTTTTGTTTTTTATCATAGTCACCATCACTATTTGCAATACGTAATTTTTCTCTACTTAAACTTAACTGGTTTTTAATGTCATCTATATTCATAATTATCTTTAATTATAAATATGTGTCATTTTTAGATTATGCTCATACCATGATATAGTACAAGATTAAAAAACAAAGATAATATCAACATATAGGTGTACTATTTATACCTACCCTATGTTTGGTATATTAAAATATAATATTTACCTTTATATCATGAAAAAAGCAAGATATAATCGCATAAGTACAGTAAGTCAGAATATAGAGAGACAATTGGTTAAGCAAAACCCAGATGAAATATTATATAATGATGTTGTTAGTGGTTCTATAGCTTTTAACGAACGTGAAAGAGGTTCACAGTTAATAGAAGATGTTGAAGCTGGTATAATAAACTATATCGTTGTTTCATCAATAGACCGTGCTGGTAGAAATTTACAAGACATTATTAATACCATATCGTTTTTTGACAAACATAATGTTATCCTAAGAGTTGATAACCTAGGTATTGAATCTAGAGTCAATGGGAAGAAGAATCCAACATTCGACTTAATAATAAGTGTGATGGCTAATGTTGCTGTCATGGAGCGTGAAACAATGCTAGAAAGGCAAAAAGAAGGTATTGCGATTGCTAAGGCTAAAGGAGTTTATAAAGGACGTGTAAGGGGTTCTGCTGATTCTAAAGAAGAAGTTTTAGCTAGGTACAAGCCAGTTGTAAAATTACTTAATGAGAACTTCTCTCTAAGGAAAACAGCTAAACTAGCTGATGTATCGCTAGGTACTGTTCAGAAGGTAAAGAAGTTATTGTCTGCATAGCCCCCCTCCCTTGGGTGATGTGTAGTAATTACGATTCATAAATTACGATTCAAGTAACCCCTCTTTTATAGTACTCAATAGGTTTCTATATATACAGCTTGATGCGACTCACTAAAAATTTTTTTTAAAAATTTTGCTCAGGAATAGAGGTGAGTTTGATTTCTTAGGGAATAGGTAGATAAGTTATAGGTCATAAAGAATCTCATCAAAGATGGTAGGTCTAACAACTCCATCAATACTTTGTTTTTCTTTTGCTACAGTATAATTTATATGTAAGAATTCAAATAAACCTTTCTTACTTCTATACTTGAAATGCTCCTTAAGTTTTTTTATTGTCATAGGATGGTCACCCTTAACCTCTAAGATTTTTCTGCCATACATGATTACAGTAGATTGTGTAGTAATCTTATCAGTATGAGGAAAGCCAATAAGATGTAAAGCATTTTTTATCTCCCTTAACAAACTTGGTTGAGTAATACGGTTACCATTGTTCATCCTAAACAACTGTAGAGTTGGGTTTACAATGACTTGTTCCAATATAGACCCCTTGTAACCAAAATTATCTGAAGACTCTCTTTCTTCAATAGGAACATAAAGATAATCAGTAAGAATAAAGGAGTGGAGCATTTTTTGTACCGAACTAGGTATGTTAATGGTTTTACCTTTAAATACAATTGATTGGTGAAAGTTACGGCTATAGAATTTACGCTTACCCTTGGGTGGTTCAAGTGTGACTACATCACCCCAATTAAGTTGAAGCAAACTAGAGGGTCTAATACCATTATGTAAACTAATTAGAAGGATGATTTTAATGCTTTTGGTAGCATAAGTTTCTTGATGAGACTTAGTTGTTGTTAGGTATTTATTAAATGCATCAAAACGTTGGAATGGACTACCATTATTAAAATTCTTATCAGCTAACGTTACAATACCAGCATCAACAGAAAGGTTAATATCACTTAACTCATACCTAATATCGTTTTTGGAGTGATAGCCTAAGAAATCGAATAGTTGTTGGTTAGTATCTAGCTTGAAATGAAGCTTAAGTTTTTTAGCAATCTCATTGGTATAACCATTCACGGCAAATACCTTTTTACCGAATAGAACCAACGGGTAATCCTCATTAATAAGTGCTCTAGCTTCACTATAATTGTTAAACTGATAACATAAAATTGTAACCCTAGAAGCTATTCTGCTTGGTCTATTAACATCATGTTTAGATAACAAGGAAGAAGATATGGACTCATTGAGATTTGGGAACCCCATTGCAGTGTAGTACTCAGATATTCGTTTTTGGATAACAGGGTGAATAGGTATAATATACTTACGCACCAATAACTCTTTATCAACCACAGCATCATTATCACTACCCAAGGTCAAGATGTTGCTCCATTTTAAATCCAGAATCACCTTAAGAGGCAATCCAGTTACTAGGCTTAGTAAGAAAACAAAGCTAGAACCATTATCAATGCCACCGAGCCTAATTTTATAACTAAGAACTCCTTTAAGGATATCATCAAAGCTTAAATTGTTAATTTCATCTTGCGTGAAAGATGTCATAAATTGGTTTTTATTAATTTTTTTATCACGTCAAATATAGCTATTTATTTATATTTAATAACACTTAAGATTGTTGCGTAAAATGTGATGTAAAACAGAAGTTGTTTTTTTAAACTTTAAATTATGGCTATCTTTACATCATAGTTTGAAACATGCATGACAACAGTTTTAAACTAATTAAATGGATTGTCACCATTTAAGAAATCAAGTAAATAAGGTATAGTAATTAATTAAACCGAGCCTTTGATACGGGTGGTAAAATAGTGTCAAAAAAGCCTCCATAAGGAGCAATAATTTAAATAAATAAATATGAAGAGAGTAAAATTAAAAACAGTAACAATGAGAGAATTAAGGAGGTGTAATGAAAATTCTGAGAAATTAAACCTTAATAGACTATTAGATATAGAGGGGTTTATAAATGATGGCTATTGGAGGGATGTAGAAGGTCTGGCATACAAAGTGCAATTGTGCATGCACCATAAAAATTATGAAGGGACAGAGAATCCCAGAGTTTATATTGGTAATGCTAAAGGAGAAGAAATACTCTTTGATATGACCTATGAAGATTATGATTGTTTGTATGAAATGACATATAAAGTAGCATCGTAATAATAGATTAACTGGCGAGCAGTTCAACTCGGAAACAATCAAATAAAAAGTCTAGTGACACAATTTGAGTTGCCTCAAATAAGGCAATCCTAGCGATAGCTATGTCTTTTTATTTTGAATTTAATATTAACTAAAAAAAATAAAATTATGAAAGAAATGATGATAATAACAGAGAGTAATTTACAATATATGCCTTTAACAAAGGAGTTGTTAATAAATTACATAATACACAAATATCAAGAAGATGCAGTAACCACTGCCGATTATTTGGTTCAAGAGTATAATTTACTTGCAAAGAATGGGGAACTACATTTTTTGAACGAAGGGGAATACGTTTGGTCACAACAAAGATGTAAGGATGAAAATGAGAATAAATAAATGTTAAGTTCTAAAGTCCAGGAGTTTACATTTGTATGTGATTTAAAATTAGATAGAAAAATGATAGAAACAAGAGCACCATAAAATAATATAATAAGTATGCTGGCTTAGGCCTATATTAAAATAATCCTCCCACTCCATAAAAAAACAAGAGGAATCGAGTGGTGAAGACAAGATGAATACTAAAAATAATGGTACCACTAATTCTGGATACACATTAAAACAAATCAAAAACCTCATCTCTAAAAAAGAACATGGTGAGGATGTCGAAAGACTATACATATTCATGCAGCAACTAGCTGAAATATGCTATGAGCATTTAAAAGAACAAACTAATACTGCAAGTAGTTGACAGGCTTCAACTACATCAAATAAAATATATAAAAAATGAACATAATTATTTATACGAGGGTTTCAACCTCTGAACAAAAAGAAAGCGGACTAAGTTTAAGGAATCAGTACGAACAACTTGTAAATTACTGTCAAAGAAACGGACATAATATTGTTGAAAGCTATGAAGAAGATTGCAGTGGGAAAAACTTCAATCGGCCAGAGTTTAACAAGATGTTGCATTACATCAAATCAAACAAAAAAAGCGTAGATATAGTTTTGATAACCAAATGGGACCGATTTGGAAGGACGCATTTAGGTTCTCTCAATATGCTAGAAAAGCTTGCTGCATGGGATGTAACGGTTTTAGCAATTGAGCAACCGCTGGACCTTAAAATTCCAGCAAGTACAGCAATTCTCGCTTTCTACCTAGCTATTCCAGAGGTAGAGAACAAGATGATTGGTCTTAGGACTAAACAGGCGTTACGAAAGGGGAATCGAGAAGGACTATGGATGTCTTCTTCTCCTTATGGTTATATGAATGCTAGAAATAGTTTAAAGCAGTCTATACTAGAACCAGATGAACATGCTCCGTTTGTAATTGAGGCATTTCACCGAGTGGCAGCAGATGTTGAACCTATAGGGAGCATAAGGGCAGACCTAAGAAGAAAAGGGATGAGTATTGTAAAACAAACATTTTACAAAATGCTAAGAAATGTGGCGTATATAGGAAAAATAGCTATAAAAGAATGGGATAATGAACCGATGCAAGTTGTTGATGGTGCACATATCCCTTTAGTCAGTGAAGATTTATTCTACAAAGTTGAAAGTGTTCTTACTGGGAGGGCGAGAAAAGTAAAAAAACCAAAGGCTAAAAACGAAAACCTCCCTCTAAGGGGTGGGTTACTACGTTGTCCCGAATGTGGAGGTAATTTAACTGGAAGTGGTTCAGTTAGTAGAAGTGGGGATAAGCACTTTTATTACCATTGTAGAGGCAAGTGTAAAGTACGAATGAGAGCAGACAATACTCATAAAGTGATTTCAAAGTACTTGTCTAAGTTAAAGCTAGATGATAAGCTTGTTTCCGTGTTTCGTGAAATAATGAAAGAAACCTTGAGTCAAAAGGAAATGAGCCAAGAAAATGAACTTAAAAGATTAAATTTTCAACGTGAAGCATTGGTGGGGAAAGTTACTGATGCTCAGGATAAGGTGATAGAAGGGGTGATTGATAGTGGGGTTTTTAACGAAGCTACAACAAGGTATAAAACACAAATTGCAACTGTAGATGTTGAGATTGAAAGCGTAATAAATATGAACTCAATGAAGCAGTACATTGATGGTGCGGTTAATATTCTTCAGAATCTAGATAAGTTCTTTGATACTGCGGATTACGATGCTAAAAGAGCACTTATTGGTTCGACTTTTCCAAATAAAGTTGAAATTTCAGAAAACAAGTGTCGAACCAGTTCTTTGAATATTGTATTAGAGATGTTTCGTAGTATCGATAAGGGGTTGAAATTATTAGAAAAAGAAAAAGCCACTATTTCTAGTGGCTTGTCTTCAATGGCTCCTCTTCTAGGACTCGAACCTAGGACCCTCTGATTAACAGTCAGATGCTCTAACCAGCTGAGCTAAAGAGGAGTGTTAAGGTGTCTTATGTTTCCTTATCGAATGCAAATATAGATATAATAA
>Ga0209395_1003650_pt1 | contig 18764 bp, 16 predicted proteins | sample GOMGulsemesocosm_3_FD_184635 | JGI IMG/M metagenome (GOLD analysis project Ga0209395, IMG submission 184635) | Methane-oxidizing microbial communities from mesocosms in the Gulf of Mexico - GOM9D Gulf of Mexico (SPAdes) (version 2) | ecosystem: Environmental > Aquatic > Marine > Cold seeps... | reverse complement strand
ACTGATTTAAATCCATTGTAATCCTCACAAAAATTAAATAACTATAACTAAACCATATCGCTTATTCAGTCGTTTGGGAATGGCTATTTTAACTTTTTTAGCCTTGTGATGGATAAAGTAGCTATTTGCTTGTTAATTGGTTGCTTTACAAGAGGAGTGCTCAGATACAAACAACTCTAGACTGCTGAATCATCATTAAAGATGCTATGAAAATCGGTAGTCATGCACTATTGGTTTAGTCGTTTATTATTATTTTAAATTTTATTTATATTCTTCTGTAATAAATCTGTAAACGCTCAGACTAACTGTTCAACGCTTTATTAAGGAAAGATAGAATGAAAACAATGTGGAAAATAACCTGGCAGAAAATTATTACTTTAGGCTTGTTATCAATCACGACAACAACGTGGGCAAGTGATAATAAATTAACACTCGAGAGTTGTCATTTAGGCGAAATACGTTCGCAAGTAAAATGTGGCAAGCTTGAAGTGCCTGAAAATTATAAAAAAGCTGCTGGTGATAAGATTTCAGTAAATTTTGCTGTGTTACCTGCTATTGATAATAGTGAGTATAAAGCACCGCTCATGTTTTTAGCGGGAGGTCCAGGACAAGCAGCTGTTGAATTAGCATCTGGCTTAAACCGTGTTTTTCGCGAAGTTCGTAAAACCCGCGATATTATTTTGGTGGATCAACGAGGTACAGGTGAAAGCAGTGCCTTATCGTGTGAGTTTGAAGCAGAAGATAATGTTTATAGCACACTACCAGCTGCATTAGAGGCACAAGAAGTAAAAGACTGTGTCGCTCAGTTTAAAGGTGATGTTACTCAGTATAATTCTGAAAATGCCATTCGAGACTTTGATGCCATTCGAGCAGCATTAGGCCATAAGAAGTTAAATATTTATGGTGGTTCATATGGTACCCGCGCAGGTTTGGTATATATGCGTATGTTTCCAGAATCCCTTGAAAGTGTAGTGCTTGATAGTGTTGGTCCTATTGAAGTACCTATTGGTATGTTTGGTCAAAGTGGCGCACGCTCTTTTAACTTATTAGTTGAAAACTGCCAAAATAGTGAGTCTTGTCATAAGGCATTTCCTAACTTAGCTGAAGAGTTTCAAGCTGTTAAAGCACGCTTAGCAAAAGAGCCCGTTAGTATTGATATCTTGCACCCGCGTTTGGGCATACCGACAAAGCTAGTTATAGATGATACAAAATTCACCGGTAATTTACGTTTCCAACTTTACGGTATGGAAGGGCGCTCTATGGTGCCATTGGTCATTAACCAAGCTTTTCTTGGAAACTATCAACCATTAATGGGCCTCATGGCTCGAAATGAAGGTGAGCAACTTGTTTATACCGGATTGCTTTTCAATATTGTCTGTAATGAAGATTTACCAAGGTTATCCCTTGCGGATAAAGCAGCAGATGCCAACAATAACTTTGACGGTAAAGATAGTCATCTTGCATGGGAAATGGTTTGTCCATTCTTCCCTAAATACCGCCCAAGTGAAGACTTTTATCAAAGTGTCACAGCAAATATTCCAACGTTAATATTATCGGGTAATTTAGACCCGGTAACACCGCCAAGTAACGGTGAACACTCAGCGAAGACTTTACCTAATAGTCATCACATAGTTGTTGATAATGCCTCACATACCGTTGCTATGAGTACTTGTGCTAGCGATATTATTCAAGAGTTTTTAACCAGTAAAACGCCTAAAAAACTCGATGAGTCTTGTTTAAAAGATATTCCGCAAGAAACATTTATGACCAGTGTTAACGGTATTCAATAGAGCACCTTATTTGCTCAGAAAAGGACAAACAAATGATTGAAGTAAATAATTTACATAAAAGCTTTATTGATAAGAAAGATAAAAAAAATAGCGTTAAAGCGCTCGATGGTCTTTCTTTTACAGCCAAAGATGGCGAAATAACAGGAATTTTGGGGCCAAACGGTGCCGGTAAAACTACTTGCCTACGTACGCTCTATGGTTTGCTTTCCGCAGATGAGGGTTTTGCTACTATTGATGGTATCAGTGTTACTAAAAGTCCACTTGAAGCACGTTCAAAATTAGGAATATTCCCTGATAAGTTTGGTTTGTATGAACGTCTAACTGCCTATGAACAAATTGATTATTTTGCCAGTCTTCATGGCATGACAGGGAAAAGTAAGAAACAAGCAATAGAGCAAGTCATCCAAGATTTAGAGTTGGGTGAATTAGCACACCGTAAAACCGTAGGTTTCTCGCAAGGTCAACGCATGAAAGTAACCTTAGCCCAAGCGCTAGTCCATCAACCACAAAACTTTGTGTTGGATGAGCCAACTCGTGGTTTAGATGTTATGAGTACGCGTATTTTACGAAATCATTTAGCAAAATTTAAAGCAAAAGGTCACTGTATATTATTCTCATCACATGTAATGCAGGAAGTAGCTGCCTTATGTGACCGAGTGATTATTGTGGCCAATGGTAAACTTGCCGCACAAGGCACACCACAAGAGTTGTGTGAGTTAGCAGGTGAAAAGAATTTAGAAGAAGCCTTTGTTAAGTTAATTGGCTCAGATGAAGGAGTTGCAGCATGATTACTTCCAAATTTAATATGAATTTAATTCAGTTAAAGGCCTTATTATTGAAAGAGTATAGGGAAGCATTTCGTGATAAACGTGCGTTGATGGTTGCACTTGGTTTGGCCATATTAGCCCCTATTGGCATAATGCTGATGTCAAAAATAATGATTGAAAAGTTGGTTGATGAGCCACCCGTTTACGTTAAGTTTGTCGGTGCGGAGCATGCCCCTAAGCTAATATCGCATTTTGCAGATAAAAATTTATTCAACTTTTCTGATGTACCTGAAGACGAACGTTCTACTTGGGAAAAACGTAATATAGCGATTGAAATCCCAGCAGATTATGCTGCTGATATGGCTGAAGGTAAGCCAATAAAATTGCATTTACAAGCTGACTTTACTGACAAGGCTGTTCAACCCCCTGTTAGGCGAATTAATAATGCGGTACGTGAATTTTCAATGTCGATTGGTTATAAACGTTTATTACTTCGTGGTGTAGATATACGTTTACTTAATCCTGTGAAGTTAATTGAGCAAGACACTGCAAAACCTGATGCCACCTTTATGTTGATCTCTATGATGCTTGGTGTCTATTTGATGTTAGCTGCTTTTATGTCGGGCTTATCAGTAGCGATTGACTCAAGTGCAGGCGAACGTGAACGAAATGTGCTTGAGATGTTGTTATGCCAACCTGTCAGTACACTTAAAATTGTATTAGCTAAATTAATCAGCGCTTCAACCGTCTCTGTGATTGGTGTGTTATTAATATTAGTACTGACTTCAATTTCTATGAGTTTTGTTGATTTAACAAAAATTGGCGCCACCTTTAACTTAGATTTCTCCACAGCGATAGTTTTGTTGTTACTACTTTTACCTATTTGTTTTTTTGCGACTGCGTGTCAGTTATTTGTTGCATTTCAAACAAAAAGTTTCAAAGAAGCACAGTCTACCGTTGGTATGCTTATTGGCATTCCCGCTTTTATCCCTTTTGTTGTCTCAATGATGGATGATCGACCTGATTGGGTTAATTGGTTGCCAATTTCGGGTCAGTCAATGATCATTGAAAAGATCTTTAAAGGTGCTGACGTTGATTGGTTAGCTGTTTTTGCAACTAGCTCGGTAACCATAGCTATCACAGCCGCTTTAGTTTTAGGTTTGGCTAAAAAACTCAAGTCTGAAAAAGTCGTAATGGCGTTAAGCTAAACGGTCAGGCTTAGCTGCTCGTGAATTGTTGAGTAGAGCAGTTAAGCCGTCTCAGTTGGAATAAGTACTGAATAAGAGATGATCCCAAAGCGAATAATATGTTAAATTCTAGTAAATTAATATCGTCAAAAACTCAATTCTCTTATGCTGCGGCCTTTGAAAATGATAGCAAGGATAGTCGCTTGGATCGCTCTTATACCGAAGAAAAGCACATGGATAATCAAGCTGTGTTTACTCTGTGGATGACGGATCATGAAAAATTGTTACGTCATATCATCACAGGCTTTGAAGCTAAGCCTGCTATTCAAGACGAACTTTTTCAAGAAATCGCCTTAAATATTTGGCGTGCCTTACCTAAGTTTCGCCAAGACTCAGCGGTAAAAACTTTTGTCGCCCGCATCGCTCATAATGTTTTAGCCACACATGTTGCTAAAGCGGTAAAAACAGTCAAAGCTGATGAAGATTTAACAAGTATTAATGGTGAAGCTGAAAAAGATAATAGTCACCCAACCCCGTACCAGTCACTTAATCAAAGACAACGACAGCAAAGGCTAGCCACGGCTATCCGACTCTTAACACTTGAACAACAACAAGTAATAACTCTCGCATTAGAAGGTATGAGTTACTTAGAGATTGCTGAAGTATTAGCTATAACCACTAACTTAGTTGGCGTTCGTTTACAGCGTGCTAAATCAGCATTAGCGCAATTGTTGGAAGGAGCAGACAATGGATAAATCACCATTTCAAAACGAAGAGATATCGCCACAAGAGTCCAATCAACATGAAAGTAATAATGAAGTTGTTATTGATACACACCCGATTGATGTAGTTTCGATACCTCAAAAAAAATCAGGGTTAGATGAAGAGACTGATAAAAACTCTCCAGTCAAAGAGGAACAACCACTAGATGAAGATTGGCTACTACTTTCTCAAGATTGGCAAGCACAGCCATTTGAAAAAACTGATATTCAAGCACTATTAAAGCAAACTAAAAAACGTACTTTACTTGCTAAGTCGTTATTAGCCCTTGATGTGGTAGCTACTTTGGGGATATTTATTGCCTTGTTGGTTGGTTTGTATCAAGGTGATTGGGGCACAGCAACCATTTCGTATCTGGCGTTTGGTTTTATAACATCGGTCATTTTTGTATATTATGAAATTAAGATCCGATTACGTATTTGGCAACACAGCTGCGATAGCCCAGATAAAGCGGTATCCAATGCCATTGCGGGAGTTGAATCCTCCATCAAATACACGAAATTAATAAAGCTTTCTTGCTGGGTATTATTACCTGTAGCTAATTGGTATGTCTATGTGATGATTCAAGAATCAGAAAAGTCACCATGGCCACCTTTCTTCGTTATGAATAGCTTTATAATTGTTATGTGGCTTATTACTCATTGGTTCTATCTTAAACGTGAAAAAGAGTTGCACCAGTTATCGATACGTTAACCTAAACAAGACCTTTATTGTATGATTGAAACAGCCGCGATATTTCAGCAGCTGTTTTGTTGTTATTAAATGATTAATTAACCTTTAAGGTCGCTTCGTACAAACCTAAATTGTCATAATCAAAAAATAATGATAATTGATAATTATCTGCGTTGATCATCACTTCGCTCTCGTCTAGATAATCATCCTCAGATAAATAAGCGCTTAATTGTGCAATCGTTTTACCTTGAGAGAATGGGCCAAGAGACCAATGTGTGTTATTTTTCTTGTGTTGAAAGACTTCTTCTAATAAGTAGATCGTATCGAGCTCAGTGCGTTTTATAAGTACAGCTAAATTTTCATTATAGATATTTATGTAAGATTGAGCTGAAACGGTAATTCTACCAATAGGGTTTCCTAGCTCTTTACTCAACTCAGACCAAACGACACCGTCTTCTTCTTGCTCTAATGTTGTCAGTATTAATTTTAATGCATTAAAATGTTGAGGTTTTGGTAAAGTAGCTTTATGGCTAGGCTCTTTATAGGAATTACTTTTAACCGTAAAATCAGATAATGAGTAAACACTCTTATTATCAGCATGGCTTTTATTCGAAGTAAAGTTCAATAACATCGTATTATTATTGTCTTTCACAACGAGCTGTTTTTTAGCATTGAGATCACCTTGGATATTCAATGATTTTTTTACTTCGGCTAGGGGCGTTTTTAGGCCAACCAAGCCATTTATTTTCCATTTATCATCATCGAAAAAATCAATTAGTGGTATTTTATTAAGCGTATCCATTGATAGTACTGGATATTGTGTCGAGACTTTTACTAATTTATCCGCTTGAAAGAAAAGCCAATGGCTTCGACCATAACCAATAATTTGTTGATCTTCAAATAAGTCGAATGCAAAACTGTGGTCGCCCAACATGGTATGTACTTCTGCGTAACTAGCCCCCATTTTTAAACCATAAACACCTTGAGTTAATGATATTTCATTATTTGAAATAGTCGGTCGATGAAGTGTCGCCTTAACTGGGGGTGTAAAAACTATTTTAGTCGATAGGCTTATCGTACTTGCTGTCATTTTGTTTACGGGGTGGCCTAGGTGATTAAAGGGAGCGGCTTTTCGTTCAACTGTAGAAGAGGATTGGCATGTTTTTATTAATAACCCTTCGTAACTAATTATCGAACTATTGTTTTCGTCTGATATCGAGCCAAAATGGTTATTATTCTTTTTGTATTTTTTAATCTTGCGTTGTTCAATAATAATGGCATCGGCACCGATATTTGACGCTTTATTTTGTAATTTTTTTAATAGTTTTATTGTTGTTTCTTTTGCAAGAGGACTAATGGTTTTTTCTTTTACGGTATATGACCGCACTGTTTGGTAGTCACAGTTAGGATAGTAGTCGAGAATGGTAGGGAGCTTGTTTACTGTTTTACTTTGAACGCTTGAACTAATGAGCACCGCCATAAAAGCGTTAAACACTATTGTTAAGTTGACATTATTTCTGTTTTTCATTGGTATCATATCCCTATTTATTGTTATTTTGAACGTTGCCGTAAAGTAGCATTGTTTTATCTTTCTTTACTTTTGCAATGAGGCTTTTAACGATGGAAGGAGTGGTTATATCGTAGGTTAACGTTGAAGATTCTACAGAAGCTAAGGAGTGTTGCTCTTTCTTTATATAGTTATTGAATTTACGAGTACGCTCTTTAATATTTTTTACATAGTCGCTAAGGGGCGAAGGTATTGCTAAGGTATCTTCTTCTAGTTGGTGCCAGTCATCATACCATGTGGAATGTTGATTTCTTTTGCCAAGAGATGCCGCCAAGGAGATATTTTCAGTAGTAATCAAGTAAGCTTGGTAATCTTGCTGTGCTTTGAAAAAAATGGGCTGTAATGCATCAATTGCCATGTCTTCACGAACAAGTGACAGTAAATCTTCCGTATTGGTTATAAGCTCTTGGTTAATTTTCTGCAGCTCGATGCTACTTTGTGATAATCCCTTATTGATGAGATGATTTTTTAATAGGGTGATATACCCTTCTTGTTGCTGAATGCTTTGTTCCCATAATATAAACTCTTGAGCATAAGTATTCACATTATTATTTCTAATTACAGTTAGCGCTTTATGCAGCTGTAATAAATTTGTATTGATACCTTCTAATAATTGGTTCAGTTTGACTAGATCCCAATCAGTCACCTTAATATCGCTATAAGAGAGCACGGTTTCTTTAAATGACGTTGGCATTGTCTCGGTATATTTTTTAAGTGCAGACTCTGCTCTTAAAATTTTGAGCATATCTTTACCAGAAGTTAATAAAACAACTTTACTCTGCGGGCTAGGGAAGTTGTGAAACGAGTCATGAGCGCTGAGATAAGCTAAATAAAAATTTGAATTTTTAAGGTGAAACTTCGCATTTTTGAGTTGTTCATCTGCTTGCTTGAATCGACTTAATTCTGTTTGATACTTCTCTGGTGCTACGCTTGTCAGTGTCGTTAATGTGCTAATTACTTGGGGTAAGTTTTTTTCTTCGATAGCCTGCTGATAATCATTTAAAGCTAACTCATGCTCTGTCGGAGTACAGGCGAAGTTAACAACACATAAAATAGTAATAACTAACTTATAATAGCAATGCATCAAAAATCCTTTTTTGGTTGTTTAGCGTCAATGTTGTGAATAATTTTTATTCACAACATTGACGCTAAGTTATCATAGAAAAATTGTTAATAACATGTAACTTCCAGTTTAATACAGCAGTATTCGTAGATACTCGCGTCATCAGCTATTCATAATTTTCATGCGAGCCCTGAATAAGCTGCACTTTACTTTGTTATTCTTGTTTATTTTGTTTATTGTTCGGTGTAAGGTTGTTTTTTCTGTTTTATATTTGTTGAATCTTGTCTTTTTATTCTTTATAGTCTGTTTGCTTGTGTTGCTGAAAGTTTTTAGCCTATAGGTCAGAAACTAAGCTTAAGCGTTTATGCTATAAAACAGCATAAAATGCACTAAAGCATGGATAAAACAACGCAGCTTAGCCGTGTACTTTTTGTCTATATTCAGGCAAAATACCGCCATAATTTTTGAATGTTTAAGTAAATCCTTCGATTTGCTTAAATAGGTTTTCAGCATTGTGCTGACTTTTATATTTGCATAAGAAAGGAAAAAACATGTTTACTCGTGATATGAATATTGCTGAATTTGATCCAGAACTTGCACAAGCAATAAATAACGAAGTTGTTCGCCAAGAAGAGCACATCGAATTAATCGCTTCTGAAAACTACTGTAGCCCACGTGTTCTTGAAGCACAGGGTTCTCAACTGACTAACAAGTATGCTGAAGGTTACCCTGGTAAGCGTTATTACGGTGGTTGTGAGTTCGCTGATATTGCTGAGCAATTAGCTATTGACCGTGCTAAAGAGTTATTTGGTGCGACTTATGCTAACGTTCAGCCACATGCTGGTTCACAAGCTAACTCTGCAGTTTTCCAAGCGTTAGTTAAGCCTGGCGGAAAAGTATTAGGCATGAGCTTAGCTCACGGTGGTCACTTAACTCATGGTTCTCATGTAAGTTTTTCTGGTAAGTCTTATGAAGCTTTCCAATACGGTCTTCACCCAGAAACAGGCGATATCGATTACGAAGAGCTAGAACGTTTAGCTTTAGAGCACAGACCAGAAATGATTATTGGTGGTTTCTCTGCATTCTCAGGTATTGTTGACTGGGCACGTATGCGTACGATTGCTGATAAAGTTGACGCTATCTTCTTCGTAGACATGGCTCACGTTGCTGGTTTAATTGCTGCAGGTCTTTACCCAAGCCCGTTGCCTCACGCACATGTAGTAACTACTACGACACATAAAACATTAGCTGGCCCACGTGGCGGTTTAATTGTTTCTGCTTGTGATGATGAAGCTATTTACAAAAAGCTTAACAGCGCCGTTTTCCCTGGTGGCCAAGGTGGCCCATTAATGCACATCATTGCTGCAAAAGCCGTAGCATTTAAAGAAGCATTAGAGCCAGAGTTTAAAGTTTACCAACAAAATGTTTTAGACAACGCTAAAGCTATGGTTGCTGTATTACAAGAACGTGGTTATAAAGTTGTATCTAACGGTACTGAAAATCACTTGTTACTTCTTGATCTAATCGATAAAGATATTACTGGTAAAGATGCTGATGCTGCTTTAGGTAAAGCACACATCACAGTAAACAAAAACTCTGTACCAAATGATCCGCGTTCTCCGTTTGTTACTTCTGGTCTACGTTTAGGTACTCCAGCAATCACTCGTCGTGGTTTTGGTTTAGAAGAAACTCAAGCGCTAACGGGTTGGATCTGTGACATACTTGATGATATCGAAAATGAAGATGTTATCACGCGTGTTCAAGGTCAAGTTACCGAGCTTTGTGCCAAGTTCCCTGTATACCAAAAGTAGCTATTAACTTGTCGCTGTAAAGCTCACTTTATGCGTAAAAAGTACTCTCAAATTCTTCAGGAAATAATTTGAACGTCCGAAGGATGTCCTGAGAGGGGGAGTACAGGAAGTACGGAATCTTGACTAGCGTCAACTCCGTGCTTTTCCTTTAAAGTGAACCTTACAGTTTAAAGTTGAATACCTACTTAACCTTAATTTTGTTTAAGAAATAATTAAGGTGAGTAATAAATAAGTGAATAACTAATTAGCGTCATTCCCGAAGTCTATTGTCGGGAATCTAGTTTGTTTAGCTTAATCACTTGTTTTATATTAAAATGGTCGCCTTGAGCGGCCATTTTTCGTTTTTGTCCATAAACTTACCGCTTGTATCTTTTAGCTCTAATTTTCGAAGGTAAACCATGTATTGTCCATTTTGTTCAGCGAATGACACTAAAGTCATTGACTCACGTTTAGTTTCTGATGGTCATCAAGTTCGACGCCGTCGAGAGTGTTTAGCTTGTCATGAACGATATACAACCTTTGAAAGTGCTGAATTAGTCATGCCTCGAATTATCAAACGTGATGGCAGCAGAGAGCCTTTTAATGAAGATAAGATGCTCAGTGGTTTAACGCGCGCATTAGAAAAACGCCCCGTAAGCATGGAACAAATTGAACTTGCGGTGAATAAATTAAAATCACAAATGCGTGCAACCGGTGAACGTGAAATTAGCAGCGCAATGTTAGGCGATTTAATCATGGCGCAGTTAAAAGAATTAGACAAAGTGGCTTATTTGCGGTTTGCTTCAGTATATTTATCGTTTGAGGATATCAGTGAATTTGCTGATGAAATCACCCGTTTAGGTAAAGAGAAAAATGGTAAAAGTATAAAAGCCAAACAAGTGAAAGTGGCAAAGTAACATGACAACAAATTCTACAGGTGATAAACAGCATTTTACCAAACAAGACTTTACTGACCAAGATAGAGTGTTTATGGCTCGGGCGATTGAACTTGCTAAAAAAGGCCATTTCACCACCTCACCTAATCCTAGAGTTGGTTGTGTATTAGTTAGCTATGTATCAGGTAAAGGTAAAGTCATTGGCGAGGGATATCATCAAAAAGCAGGGCAAGGGCATGCTGAAGTTAATGCTTTAGCTGATGCAAAACAGCATCATGCAGGCTTAATAAAAGGCGCTACTGCGTATGTAACCCTTGAACCTTGTAGTCACTTTGGTCTAACCCCACCCTGTGCGCAAGCTTTGATTGATGTTGAGGTTGGTTGTGTGATTTCAGCTATGGTAGATCCAAACCCTAAAGTATCAGGCAATGGTTTAGCCATGCTCGAAAGTGCGGGTATAAAAACTCAATCAGGTCTGTTAGAGCAAAGTGCAATGGCACTTAATGAAGGGTTTGTCCATAAAATGACATCAGGCTTGCCTTATGTTCGTTGTAAGTTAGCCGCAAGCCTTGACGGTAAAACAGCGATGGCTAGTGGCGAAAGTAAATGGATTACCTCAAGTGATTCACGGCAAGATGTGCAACGATTGAGGGCACAAAGTTGTGCTATTATTAGCGGCGCAGAATCTGTTCTTTTTGATGATGCTAAAATGACAGTACGATGGTCTGAACTTGGCGAAGTAAAGTCAATTTACCCACAAGAGACACTTAGGCAACCATTACGTGTTGTGATTGATAGTCAAAATAGACTGTCGCCGACACTTGCTATGTTTGCATATGACTCACCCATACTTATTATTAACGGCATAGTTCAAGGGAACGAAGAAAATAAAGTTGAGTCTGATCTTGAAAACTTACCCAATTGGCCTCATTTCGTAGAACATGTACAGTTACCTTTGGTAGAAAATAGCCAAGGTAAGTTAAAAATAGATTTAAAGGCCTTGTTGTTGCTGCTTGCACAACGAGGACTAAATGATGTCTTAGTTGAGTCAGGCGCACAGTTAAGTGGTGCTTTTATTGAACAAGACTTAGTTAATGAGCTTATTTTGTACCAAGCGCCTAAATTGATGGGTGGTGATGGTAAAAGTTTAATGGCAATGCCGGCAATCACAATGTTAAATCAAGCTAAATCATTAACGATTAAAGATATATGTATGGTGGGCGGTGATATTCGAATCACTAGTCTGCTAAATACCAAGTTAACGTAACATTTATTAGAGAAGTATTAGAGAAGTCTATGTTCACAGGAATTATCGAAGCTGTTGGCTCTATTAAAGCCATCAATGTTAATGCTCAAGGGGCTCGCTTAGTTATTGCTACCAATAACTTGGACATGAGTGATGTCAAACTGGGTGACTCTATTGCAACAAATGGTATATGTCTTACTGTAGTCGATTTTAATAGCGGCAATGGTAATGGTAGTTATAGTGCAGATGTTTCCAATGAAACGCTACAGCGTACAGGTTTTGCCAACTATAAAGTAGGCTCAAAAGTTAATTTAGAAAAAGCCATGCTAGCCAGCACACGTTTTGGTGGTCATATGGTTTCAGGACATGTTGATGGTGTTAGTGAAGTACTCGCCATTAATAATAATGGTAACAGTATTGAGTACTGGCTAAGTATGCCAAGTGATCTTGCGCATTATATTGCTGAGAAAGGCTCGGTAACGATTGATGGCACCAGTTTAACAGTGAACGCGTTAGAAGAAGGCTCTTCAAAAGGTAAGTTCCGTTTAACTATTGTGCCGCACACTGTAAAAGAAACTATTTTTGCAGATTATCAAGTAGGCACTAAGGTTAATATTGAAGTGGACTTAATTGCGCGCTATTTAGAACGATTACTAACAAAGAGCCCAGCAGAAGAACAAGCACCTACATCGAATATTAGTGAAGCTATGTTAGCAAGAGCAGGCTTCCTTAAATAACATAAATTATTACTTAGAAAATTACTAATACCAATCAGATTAATTAATGGTTCACTTAGTTGGCCTGTTTGGTATAAGCCATATTGGCATAAATTATAAAGCACTTCCGCATAAGAGGCAGAAATGAATTTAAATACCCCACAAGAAATCATCAACGACATAGCCTTAGGTAAGATGGTTATTTTAATGGATGATGAAGACAGGGAAAATGAAGGCGACTTCATTATGGCAGCTGAAAAAGTAACACCAGCAGCAATCAATTTCATGGCAACTCATGGCCGTGGTTTAATTTGCATGCCAATGAGTCGTGAAAAATGTGAAACATTAAAACTGCCATTAATGGTCGATAAAAATGATGCACAATTTAGTACCAATTTTACCGTATCTATTGAAGCTGCTACGGGTGTAACTACCGGTATTTCTGCAGCGGATCGTGCAACGACAGTACTTGCTGCGGCAGATAAGAATGCCACGCACCTTAATATCGTACAACCAGGTCATATATTCCCGTTAATTGCTAAAGATGGTGGTGTGCTTAATCGCGCTGGTCATACTGAAGCTGGTGTTGACTTAGCCCGTATGGCGGGTTTTGAATCTGCCGCTGTTATTGTTGAAATTTTAAATGAAGACGGCACTATGGCTCGTCGCCCTGATTTAGAAGTTATCGCACAAAAACACGATATAAAAATGGGCACTATTGCTGATTTAATTGAGTTTAGAAATGCCACTGAAACTACTATAGAACGTGTTTCTCAGTGTAAACTGCCAACAGCCTTTGGTGATTTTGATTTAACTGTGTTCAAAGACACCATTGATGGTCAAGCGCATTTTGCCTTAACTAAAGGTGAAATTAAAGCTGAAGAACCTACACTTGTTCGGGTTCATTTAGAGAATACTTTTAGAGATTTATTGTTCAGTCAGCGTGAAAGTGTGGCAACTTGGCCTATGGCAAATGCGTTAGAAAAAATTGCTAAAGAAGGCGGTGTACTTGTTTTGCTTGGTAAGCACGAGTCGCCTAATGAGTTAATTAATTTGGTAGAAAAATATGCCAAAATTGATGCAGGCGAAACTGTTAAAGAAATTAATCGTCATGTTGGCTCACGCAATGTTGGTGTTGGCTCGCAAATACTAGCTAACCTAGGCGTTAGTAAAATGCGTTTGTTAAGCTCACAAACTAAATATCATTCGCTGTCCGGTTTTGGACTAGAAGTGGTCGAGTATATTGCAGACTAAACTGCGCTCTGCTAATTAGCAGTCGGAACTCTTTTAAATGGCGGTATATGTTGTAAACATATACCGCCATTTTTTTATGTACTTTCTATTAGCTTTAGCTGTGTAGCAGTTTACTTCAATATTTTTCATTGGCATGATGACTAATCGAAAAATATATCAATAATACCATTTTCATTAAGTTTTGGTCTTGTTGTGCATAGGATAAATAAATCAGGGCAAGGCGTTTGATTGAGCAATAGCTAACTATTGGGATTGAGAGTAACGCTGGCATAGATTATTTTAACCAGCACAAGTGGGCAAAAATTTAATGAGATTGGTATCAATTTTCTTATAATTAAGGCTTAACATGAAGCACGCATTTTCAATATTGACTTTTTTGGGGCTTATAGCAAGTATATCCAACCTTAGTGCTCACGAACAAATTGAACTCACCATTGAGGAGCAAAGGGCAGAGAAAGCGCAGCAAGCCATGCCTATGTTAAATGACTTTTTCGATTGGTCTGATTTAAAAGCTAAATGGTCAAAGGTTCGCGATTTTGCCATTGCGCAGCGTGCTATGAACCAAGTGGGCGATGAACTTTGGCAATACAGTAAGCAGAAAGCTCAATCAGGAGAAATAGTCGACGATAGACCATTGTATTGGACTCGATTAGCGATTCATTCTTTCATTAAATCAAGCAAGCATCATTTCACTCTAACCGAGTTGGAGTCTTTGTTAGAAGTCTTTGAAGAAAGCTCCCGTGGTTACAGTGATATGGGTTATGTAAAAAAAACTGATAAACGCATATTATTAACCGGCTTTGATCCTTTTTTGCTTGATCGAAACCTCAAGCAATCCAATCCTTCGGGGTTAGCTGCTTTGTTACTTGATGGCACTGTGATTGAATACAATCAAGATGGCAAAAAAATCACTGCGGAATTAAATACTGCCATGGTGCCTGTTCGTTATAAAGACTTTGAACAAGGTGAAATTGAGAGTTTACTCGCACCTTATTATGCACTTAACAGTGTCGACATGATTGCTACTATCTCAATGGGCCGTAGTGATTTTGATTTAGAACACTTTCCTGGGCTAAGGCGTAGTGCAACAGCACCAGATAATGTCAATGTTTATACTGGCGCTAATAAAACCAATCCCCTTGTACCTAGTTTATTATCAGCTCCTCTCGAAGGTGATGAATTTGTACTATTTAGCCTACCTTACCAAGCCATGATGAAAGCTAAAGGTCAGTATAAAATTAATGACAATCGTGGTGTTACCATACTCGAATCGGGTAAAGCAGAAGATATCACCGCCAATGATTTAACTGAGCTTAGTGATAAAGTCTCAGTACAAGGTGGCGGTGGTGGTTATCTTTCTAATGAGATTTCATATCGCAGTATCGTTTTACGTAATCGACTTGGCTCTACTATTCCTACCGGGCATATTCATACGCCTCGAATTAGTGGTTTTGATGCTGAAGTAAATCAAAAAATAATTTCACAAATAGAAGCCATGTTGGTAGAAGCATTAGCCGAAATATAAGGGAATAGTGGTCGTGTCTTTACACCGAACTAGTAGAAAATATCATAAATGGTTGATGTTAATTGTTGGACTACAATTGTTAATCTGGTCTATAACTGGCGCTTACATGGTGTTAATGGATATCCATTATATTCACGGGGATACATTAGTTGCTAAGAAGATACAAAGTTTAAACCCTAATCAAGTCGAATATTCCTTTAAAGAGCTATTGGCAGTACATCCACAGGCAACGGAAGTTAAGCTTGGGCTTATGTTAAACCAAGTCGTTTACCGCTTTAATATTGATAAAAAGAAAGTACTTATTTCAGCGGTTGATGGTAAGCAACTATCACCAATTAACGAACAGTTAGCTACCGCAATCGCTAAAGACAAATACCAAAACAAGGAAGCAGCGATAGTCAAAGTTCAACTGCTTACTGAGGATGCTCCAAGAGAGTTAAGCCCAAGGCATTTACCAGTATGGCGAGTTGATTTTGATGAATTTTCTAGTCCAAGTTTTTATATCAGTGCTAACTCCGGTCAGTTAGTGACTAAGCGTCATAGCTATTGGCGAATATTTGATTGGATGTTTGCCTTTCATGTTATGGATTATATTGATGAGGAAGCTGATAATAAGCTACTGCTTTTATTTTCTTTTATTGCTTTTATCGCCAGTGTATTTGGCTTAGTGCTTACTTATTATCGCCTTTCGCCTAAGCATCGAAACCCTAAAAAATTAGCTATGAGTCATAACGTAAGACGGAAAAACAGTAAAGATACTAAAACGGAGATAGCTAATGAGGAAACTTAACAAAAATAAATCAAAGCTGTTTACGTTATCAACAGTGAGGGCATTGCATAAATGGTTATCACTTTTAGTTTTTGCACAGCTACTCATTTGGCTAGGTACAGGGCTGTTTTTTAATTTGATGGATCACGATAAAGCACGTGGTAACCATAATAAACAATCTGTCGCAGCCGAAGCTATTGATAATCAGCGTTTACTCAACCCCAACACAATTATCACCAGCAGCAGACAGGTAAGTGAAGTCGCTTTAATTCAACGGTTAGGTCATCCTTATTACTTACTAACACATGAAAAAGGACTATATAGCCACTTTAAAAGCGATTTAAGCCTAGTCGATGCTTATACCGGAATAGAGTTAGTCATTGATGAGAATATAGCAGGCAAGTTAGCAAAAGCCACCTATAAAGGTATTGGGGATATAAGTGGTGTAGTTAAGTTGTCTCCGCCTATTGCTGATATGCTCAAAGAAAGAAATACAGTGTGGCAAGTTAACTTTTCAGACGACTTAGATACGAGCGTTTATGTTGATGCGAGTTCAGGGCGTTTAGTAGGGCACAGTAATGAAGATAAACGTTTCGTGGATTTATTCTTTATGCTGCACTTTATGGATTACCCTTTTCTAGGTGAGGGCTCAGTAGGAGGTTTTAATAATGGCCAAATAACCTTCTTTGCTTTATTAACTTTAGTCTTTTGTTTGACGGGTTTTATCTGGGTCGTGGAATTATTAAGGAAAGGTCGTTATAAGGTTAGTTACTAGTTGCAAATAAACAGAAGCCGTAAGCATTATTTTTAATATGGATGTTTTGATTTTCTGTTTTTTATTCTCTTAAACAGCAGACACAAAAAAACGAAGGACGAGTAGAACTCATGCTTCGTTTTTTTAGATTAACTAATAAGTTAAACTTATACAGCTAATACGTTTTCTGCTTCAGGGCCTTTTTGACCTTGTTTAACAGTAAAAGTAACTGCTTGACCGTCAGCTAGAGTACGGAAGCCGTCTCCAGAGATAGCGCTGAAGTGAACAAACACGTCAGGACCATTTTCTTGTTCTATAAAACCGAAACCTTTAGTTTCGTTGAAAAATTTAACTTTACCAGTAACTGTATCAGACATACTAACATTTTCCTGTAATCATAAAATAATATTGTGGCTCTATCCCAAAATGGGTAGAAACCGTTTTCACCCGAGTAAGTGCCCTCTACCAAAAAGTACAGGAAGAGGAAGGAAACAAACCATATTCGACACATTCACTGCTTCAAACAATAGTTTGCATTGCTTAAATCTGGCTGTGTAGAATATTCAAGTATATCAGTACACTATGTGCATCAGATAGAAAACCTACAACAAAAGTCAGTATAAACCTTCATCTGCAACGCAAGAACTCAACGCAAAAGTAGTCTAACATAGTTGTTTTTAATTTGCTTTATAAAAAATTAGATTAGTTCAACTTTTCTTTGTTTAAATGATAATAACTATCAAAGCCTGTGTGTATATAGTTATAAGAGAGGTGGATAAGTCATGTTTTTGACAAAAAAAAGGCAACTAATTACATTAGCTGCCTTTTTTGTAACTAAAAAGTGAAGTGAACTAGAGCGCAGCTATCTGTACTTTTTGCTCAAGGATTTTAGCCAGTGTTGATTCAGCATCTGCTAATTTTGCTTGTTCTTTTTCAATAACAGCAGCAGGGGCTTTACTAACAAAGTTTTCATTGCCTAACTTTCCACGAACTCTACCTGCTTCTTTTTCAAGCTTTTCAATAGCTTTATCTAAGCGCGCAAGCTCGGCTTCTTTATCGATTAAGCCAGCCATTGGTATAAGCACTGATAGGTCACCTACCACAGCTGAAGCTGAGGCTGGACCTTGTTCATCATCAGCTAATACCGTAATGCTCTCTAATTTTGCTAATGAACTTAAGAACTGCTCGTTTTCATCTAAGCGACGTTGATCGTTATCATTCACGTTTTTAAGCAATACCGGTAACTCTTTACTTGGTGATATGTCCATTTCACCACGAATGTTACGAATAGCGATAATGAATTGCTTAACCCACTCTAAATCATCAATGGATTGTTGATCACATTTGCTCTCATCAAACTGAGGGAATGCTTGTACCATGATAGAATCTTCAGTTTTACCGTTTTTGATTTGGTAATCACTTAACGGTTGAACTCGTTGCCAAATAGTTTCAGTAATAAATGGCATGATAGGGTGCATTAAGCGTAATAAAGCTTCCAATACATTAACTAAGGTATGACGTGTGCCACGCTGTTGTGCTTCATTACCTTTAAATAATACCGGTTTAGTCAGCTCTAGGTACCAATCACAGAACTGGTTCCAAGTAAATTCATACAAAGCTTGTGAAGCAAGATCGAAACGATAAGTATCAAAGGCTTCATGAACTGTTTTCACTGTTTGCTCAAACTGACCTATGATCCAACGATCAGCAAGTGATAACTCCATTTCGGCAGATTCACCATTCTCTGAAGCTTTGCCGCAATCAAACTCTTCGGTGTTCATCATTACATAACGACTAGCATTCCATAATTTATTGGTAAAGTTACGGTAACCTTCAAGACGTTTCATGTCCCAGCTAATATCACGACCAGTAGTTGCAACAGAGGTTAAGGTGAAACGCAGTGCATCAGTACCGTGTGCTTCAATGCCTTCGGGATATTCTTTTCGAGTAAGCTTTTCTATTTTCTTGGCAAGTTTTGGCTGCATCAT
>Ga0209395_1003649_pt1 | contig 18764 bp, 13 predicted proteins | sample GOMGulsemesocosm_3_FD_184635 | JGI IMG/M metagenome (GOLD analysis project Ga0209395, IMG submission 184635) | Methane-oxidizing microbial communities from mesocosms in the Gulf of Mexico - GOM9D Gulf of Mexico (SPAdes) (version 2) | ecosystem: Environmental > Aquatic > Marine > Cold seeps... | reverse complement strand
AGTTAAAAGTGCTGCAATTGTTGGTGGCATTTTAGCTATGCTGATTTTATATTTATTTTTAGGCAACTTATTTAATACTTTAATCATTTCATTAGCGATCCCAATTTCAATTATCGCCACCTTTAACTTGATGTTTGCCAATGATATTAGCCTTAACATTATGTCTTTGGGCGGCATAGCTTTAGCTGTAGGTTTATTGGTAGATAATGCGATAGTGGTGCTCGAAAATATAGCCCGTTATAGAGAGAAAGGTGAAGGCATTATTGATGCAGCCGTCCTGGGAACGCAAGAAGTAACAGGAGCCGTAATTGCTTCAACTTTAACTACTTTAGCAGTATTTTTTCCTTTAGCTTTTGTTGAGGGTTTTGCAGGTCAATTATTTAGTGATCAAGCTATGACTGTTACATTTGCTTTATTAGCGTCTTTAGTTGTTGCCTTAACGCTTATTCCCATGTTGGCATCAAGACAGTTTTCAATAAAAGAAAATATAACACATGCGCAAGACAAACAAATATCAGATGTGAAACCAGTCAAAAATCATTCACGTTTAGCTTTGTTAAAAAACCTTTCAGCATTCCCATTTAAATTACTATTTAATTATTTGCCTTTGGCAATAACAAAAGTGTTATTACTTTTAGGCAACTTAATTGCTAAGTTATTTAATTTATTGCTTAAACCATTATATAAACTGTTCAGCTTTTATTTTGCTAAGTGTGCAATTTTATATAATTCACTGCTATTAAAATCATTAAATAATCGTATTGTAATTTTATTTATTAGCTGTGTATTTACAGTGGGTGTGGTGAGTTTAATACCTAAAATGAATGTTGAGCTTGTACCTGATGTTGCAAAGTCAGAGTTTACGTTAGAACTTACTTTACCTCAGGGAACACCCATCAAGGTGACAGATCAACGATTGCAAGAATTAGCAAAAAGTATTCAATCAGATCCAAGAGTTAAACATACATATTCTTTAGCTGGTAGTGGTAGCTTAATGATGAGTTCAGCAAGTAAAGGCGGTGAAAACTGGGGGCAGTTATTAGTCGCTTTGCATAATAGTTCTGACATTAAATCTGTTAAAGACCTTATACGTACTCAAGCTCAAACCATGGCCGATGTGAATGTTAAAATTAAACAAACTGAAATGTTTACTACAGAGCGCCCATTACAAGTCATTCTATCTGGTTATAACTTAGCTAGTTTAAAGCAAAGTAGTGATGAACTTGCTCGAATTTTAATTGCAGATAAACAATTTACAGATATCAATAAAAGCTTACGTGAGGGTCAACCTGAACTAAAAATAGAATTTGATAATGCGCGTTTAGCTAGTTTAGATTTAAAAGCATCTAATATAGCTCAGCAGCTAGTAACTCAGGTTGCAGGTTCAGTTGCCAGTAAATATAACCTTAATGATAGGCAAATTGATATTTTAGTCAGAGCTGATGAGCAAGCTAGAAACTCAGCTCAAGCAATAAAACAAATTACCATTAATGCATCTCAAGACAGATCATTGCCTTTATCTACAGTGGCAAATATCAGTCAAAGCATCGGGCCTAATGAAATTAATCGAATTGATCAAACTCGAGTCGCTATCGTATCAGCATCTTTAGCTTTTGGTGATTTAGCAAGCGCAGCATTAAAAACAAATATGATAATAAATAAGTTAAATTTACCCGATAATATTCATGTGAAAGTGGCTGGGCAAAATGAAGAGATGTCTCGTTCATTTTCTTCTTTAACAATGGCTTTATTATTGGCGGTATTTTTAGTGTATTTAGTGATGGCCTCGCAATTTGAGTCACTACTTAATCCATTTATTATATTGTTTTCAGTACCTTTAGCTGTTTTAGGTTCAGTATTAGGTTTATATATCACTAATACGGCTATCAGCGTAATCGTATTAATCGGTGTGATTATGCTAACAGGTATTGTTGTGAATAATGCGATTGTATTAGTTGATAGAATTAACCAATTACGCCAACAAGGAGTTGAGAAAACCAAAGCAATTATCACGGCGAGTAATTCACGACTTAGACCTATTGTTATGACATCGCTTACCACCATTTTAGGTTTAGCACCTTTAGCATTAGCGTCAGGTGAGGGCTCTGAATTAAGATCGCCTTTAGCCATTACTGTAATGTCAGGCTTATTTGTCGCAACAGCATTGACCTTATTAGTGATCCCTGTGTTGTATAGTGTATTTGATCGTAAGCAGTACTTAAAAATAACCACCAAAGATAGCAATAAAATTCAAAGTGACGTTAATTATGAAAACTGATCACACGCCTAAAAAAAACGGTTTGCCTATTAATTTATGGTTGAGTGCTTTAGCTTTAAAGCGCCCTGTAACGACAGTTATGATTATGCTGTCGTTATTTGTGACTGGGCTGGTGGCAAGTCGATTATTGCCACAAGAAAGCTGGCCCAGTGTCAATGCGCCTGTGATGTTTATTTATGTACCTTATGGTGGTTCATCACCCCAAGAAGTCGAACGTTTGATCACACGACCAATTGAGGAAGCGATAGCCACTGTAGGGGGAATTTCGTCTATGAAATCACGCAGTAGAGCCGATTCTGCTTCTATTCAAATTATGATGGATTTAAGCTCTGATCTGGATAGTAAAATTTTAGAAGTCAGAGAAAAAGTAGATATGATCAGTCATTTGTTGCCTGATGATGTACAAAGAGTGAATGTACAAAAATTCTCTACACAAGATATTCCTATAATGACGCTCACTGTTACGGGAGATAAAAATTTACCTCATGCTTATGACTTTTTAAATAAAAAATTGGTTAGAAAAATAGAAAGATTAGCGGGTGTAGGGAAAACTGAATTAAGAGGGGTTGTTAAGCCTAACATTGAGATAAAACTTGATAGCACAAAACTTGCTATGAATCGTGTTAACCAAGGGCAATTATTACAAGATTTACGTGCAAGCAATTTCATTGTTAAGTCTGCATCAGTACTCAATGGTGGCCGCAAGTTCAGGGTTTCACCACAAGGAGAATATAAAAGCTTAAACGACATTAATAATTTTCAGGTTAAGGAAAATGTAAAGTTAAGTGATGTTGCAATAATTTCGTTAAAAAGCCCTGAAAAAAATAGTGAAATTAGAAGTGATCGTAAAAAAACAATTGGCTTGGAAGTATTTAAAGAGTCTGACGCTAATGTGGTTGATGTTGCAAACCATGTTGTCAATTTTGTTGATACTTTAAAAGCTGAGCCTGAATTTAAAAATATAACAATAAAAGTTAAAAATAACAGCGGTAATGAAATTCAAGAGTCATTGTCAGATTTACTCAAAGCGGGTTTTGTAGGTATATTATTATCTTTTGCTGTTTTATATATCTTTTTTAGAAATTATAGAATTACTTTAGTTGTAGTAGCTTCAGTGCCTATTTCATTAAGCTTTGCACTCGCTGGTATGTATTTTATGGGTTACACCTTAAATATGCTGACATTAGCGGGGTTATTTATTGCTGTCGGCTTGTTAATTGATAATTCAGTTGTGATTTGTGAAAGCATATTACAGCAACAATCAAACAAACTTACAACTTACCAAAAAGTAATTAAAGGGGTTGATAATGTCAGCATTGCAGTGATCAGCGGCACATTAACCACGGTAATCATTTTTTTACCTATTTTAATGGGCGAAAAAAACTTCATTACAGTATTAATCGAGCAAATCGCCGTGGCTATCTGTTTACCGTTATTAGCATCATTATTGGTTGCGAAAACTTTGATCCCGCTAATGTTAAGTAAAGTAACACAAGGTGAACTATCAGCTGTCACTACCCAAGGTCACTTAGATAATTTATATCGGACTAGCTTAAAAGCTATTTTACTAAAGCCAAAATATTCTGCTTTAGGCGTTTTATTATTATGTGTTTTAGGTTTTTTTGCGCGAGATTTTGTATCAAATCAAGAAGAGCATAGTAAAAAAGAAAGAGATATTACTATTCGCTACCACGTGATCAGTGGACAAAAACTTGCCGATGTATCACAGCTGGTAGATGAAATGGAAGCATATCTATATGACAACCAGCAAGAATTTGGCTTTAAAAAAGTAGATAGTCGTATTTACGCGAATTATGCATCATCTACTATTAAACTCAAAAAAGGTCTAGATCTCACTGCATCTGAATTAAAAGAAAAAATACGTTTGGGTTTTCCTAAAACGGCGATTGCAAAACCTTCTTTCTCTTGGTCTGATAATAAACAAAAATTTGCCAGTATCTCTTTGCTTGGTAGTTCGACAGAGCGTTTAATATCATTAAGTGAGTCTGTCATTTTAAGGTTAAAACAAGTTGAAGGTTTTGATGAAGTTGATATCGATGATAACGATAAAAAACGAGAACTATTATTACGTATCGATAATGAAAAAGCAGCGCGTTTAGGTTTAAATACACAAGATATTGCTAGCAGAATTTCGACGGCATTAAGAGGTGTGAATTTAAGATCTTTTAGAGATGAAAAGGTAGGTGAGGTAGGAATACGTTTAGTTTTTCATGATCAAAAAGCACTGCCTTTATCTCAAATTAAAGTTTTGCCAATATATGAAACCCAAGGTCGTGTTTTAACTTTACAGCAACTTGTTAGTTTTGACTCTCAAGCAATTATGCCTGTAATAAATCGTGTACAAAGGCAAACTAGTTTAACTATTTCAATAAACTTGAACGACATTACACGTAAAGAAGCCGCTGAAAAAATAAAAGAAGTCATGAAAGAAATCGCATTACCTAAAGGATATGAATGGCAGTTAGGCAGGGCCTACCGTAATGATAATATTTCAATGGCAAATATGGCAATAAATATGCTATTGGCGCTTGCTTTGATTTTTATGGTGATGGCAGCATTATTTGAGTCTTTATTAATGCCTATCGCAATATTGTCCTCAATTGCTTTGGCTTTTATTGGCGTGTATTTTACCTTTGCAATTATGAATATGGGCCTAGGTGAAACTGCGATGATAGGTATGCTGATATTGATGGGCATTGTGGTAAATAATGGCATTGTATTAATAGATCAAATAAACAAATTAAAAGGCTCATCAGCAAGTTTAATTGAACCTATAATCGCAGCGTGTGCTACCAGGATTAGGCCCATTGTAATGACAGTAGCAACAACCATAATAGGCTTAATACCGGTGGCGATTGCCTCAAGTAACAATGAGGCTTACCCACTAGCAATCGCGATAATCGGTGGTTTGATATTCTCTACTTTTACCAGTTTATTTTTAGTGCCGTATTGCTATTTAATGCTTGTAAAATTAGGAGAGCGTTCAGCTAAACGATTTTCTGTGGCAAAGGAATTTGCTGATAAATATATAAAAACTTAAATAGTAAAGCTCCTGATTAAGGAGCTTTATTATTATGTTTGAAAGACTAGATTATCCGATTGAAGGTATCACGCCAAACATTTTTAATTATTGAACGCTGATATTCACATACAAAAAAGCTCCAGATTAAGGAGCTTTATTATTATGTCTTAAAGACTAGATTACCCAATAGAGGGGATCACGCCAAACATTTGTAAAAACTGTGCGCTGATGATTAATACACCGGATAAAGCTGCAATAAGTAACGCAGAGTTACCGCCTTTTACTTGGTAATCTCCACTCATACTTTCACGTTGTTTTCTTTGTTTAAATACCATCGCAATCGGTAAAAATACGGCTAAAACAACTAATGCAATAGCGGCATAACCTAACGCCATAATAAAACCTTGAGGGTAAAATAACGCAAAGCCTAAAGGTGGTACAAAAGTAACTAAAGCTGTGATCAATCTATCTTTTTTAGCATTGCCTTTTTTTAAGGTATCACTGAAAAAATCAAATAAACCAAGGCTTACACCAAGGAATGATGTTGCTAATGCCAAATCTGCAAAAATAGTAATCGCATTGCTAATTTTTGGGCTTTGCAACATAGTTGCGACACTCGCTATAAATCCTGATAAACCTTCACTTTGTAATAGGTTTGATTGACTCATTACGCCTTGGCTCACTACTTGCCAAAATAGATAAATAACTAAAGGTAATGCTGCACCCATAATCATAATTCTTCTTAATGACTTTATATCAATGCCAACATATTTTACGATTGAAGGAATCGAGCCGTGAAAACCAAAAGAAGTAAATACAACTGGAATAGCCGATAATATAAGGCCTTGCTCAATTGGCATTTCAAGTAAATGTTGCCCTTGAACATAAGGGGTTAGCATATAAAAAACAGATGCTAAAACAATCACTTTAATTGAAAATAAGACACGGTTTATTTTATCTACAGTACCTGTGCCTAAGGTGATAATTGCACCAAAAACGATGGCAAATAATACGGAACCAGACTGTACAGGTAGCTCTAAATTAGTCCATTCTACAAGCTTAGTTTGTAGTTGAGATCCGCCACCTGCGATATAAGCTGCACATAAAGCGTAAAATAAAAAAATCATCGAGAAATTAGCAATTAACTGGCCTTTTTTACCAAGTAAGTTTTTTGCTAAAGAGTTTAATGTTGCTTCTACATGTGCATATTGATGCACTTCTAACATTAATAAAGCGGTATAAGTCATAAGTGCCCATGCAGCAAATAACAATATAGTAGCAGTTGAAAAGCCAAGTCCTGCAGATGCAATTGGTAATGCAAGCATACCCGCACCTATTGTTGTGCCTGCAATAATTAGCATACTGCCTAATGTTTTACCCTGAATCATTAAATCGCCCTTTATTCTTAGTATTCCCAGGCTAGATTAAGGTCTAAAAATTAAAATGAAAGTATATGCGATAAAAAAATTAATTATCTTGTAGCATAATATTTACAATGAATATAAAAAAGTAACTTTATATTGGCCTTTTTTATGATGTAGTCTTTTGATTAATAAAGAAGAAGGGAGTGTAACTTTAAGTTTATATAAGCCTAAGGTAAGTATTACCTCAGGCTTAGTGACAACAATGATCAAAATTACTTTTTACTCAGAAATGTTTAAATATGTTTACCGCGTGTCCAAGTTGATTCTGATAGTAATCGTTCACCTGCATCAACAGCACCTGTTTCCATGGTGGTGCCCATAGAATCATTCCAACGGTTAAGATAACCAAATAATGAAATTACGCCTAATATTTCAACGATCTCGCCATCATTCCAGTATTCATGCATTTGAGCTGTAATTTCAGCATCCACTGCATTAGGTACACTTGAAGCAGCAAGCGCTAACTCAAAAGCGGCTTTTTCGGCATTTGTATATAAATTACTCTCTCTAAATGACCATATATTAGCTAAACGTTCTTCAGTGCCACCATATCGTTCAGCAGCTAAAATGGTATGGGCTTCACAATATCTACAACCCGTATTAGCACTTGTGATGTAACCAATTAAGCGTTTTTGCTCAGCAGTTACACTGCCCTCATTAGCCATTACGGCCATATTAAGATTGATAAATGCTTTTGCAATTGCTGGTCTATGTTGCATGGTTAAAACACTATTAGGGCAAAAACCTAAAGTTTCATTAAAAAATTTAGCGAGTTCAATAACTTCATCATTTTCATCTGTCGCTAATGGGTTAACTAATGGCATTCTAATCTTCCTGTTTATTTTTATAGTTGAATTAAAATACAACTTAAATGCTGCATATGCAATAACTTTGTTGTTGCATATGCAGCATTTTATCGTGGCGTTTTTATTTCTTAATGTAAAATGATAAAGTGACAAAATAATTTCACCTCAAGGCTAAGCACATTAGTAAGTCAGCTAGAGATCAGGCTTTTTCCCTGACAGAACAAATCGAAAACCCATTAGATTTAACATCTCACTTGCCTTTTAGAGTTGCAGTTGTCAGTAATCTATTAGCATTAAATCGCGATTGGAAAATTCGTAATTTAACCGATTTAGATCCAAGAGAAATGCGAGTTTTAATTAATATCGGTTCTTATATGCCAGTTAAATCTGCTGACATTGCTTATCAATCTCGGCTTGATTCTTATACGGTAAGTAGGGCTGTTAAAAAGCTTTTAAGTTTAAATCTAATTGAATCTCATAAAGATGAAGTCAAAAAAAATGTCAAAAATTTATGCTTGAACGAGGCTGGCAAAGCTTTATACCATGAGCTAATAATTGCCATGGATGAGCGGGCAAAGCAACTTGAGTCAGTCTTATCTGCTGATGAACAAGCGGTATTTTTTGATATGTTAGAGCGATTAGAAAATAAGACCGAATCTATTTTAGCCCAGCAAGCTTCTGAATTTATAGAAGCGGGATTAGATGCACCAACAGATCAAAAAGAACTGATCCGTTGGCATAAAAAAACAAATAAAAAGTCGTCATAATTAACAGCAATAAATCTTATTATAGGTTTATTTGGCTTTGTCCAGTCTCACAATCAATCGAGATTAATTTTTCAGATTTTAATTGGTTGATTGCTTCTGAAATTTCAGAGCAGGTCTGTTTTCCGATGATTGAATTTTGGCAAACATAAAATACATCTAATATATTGATAGGCTTATTTAAATCATAGATAAATTGGTCTTTAAATTTGCTTTTGTTTATTGCTGCTAGTGTGGACTTAGTATCCCCTAAAATGCCATCGATTCTGCCATTGAGTAATAGCTTTACATTTATATCATCATTATCTGAATATATTATTTCTATTCTTTTGTTATTTACGATTTCAGGCCCATAGCTATAACCATGAACAGCGCCAAGTTTGAGTCCCTCTAAATCGAAAGTTGAGTGGATATTCATGTCTTTCAAACTGTAAAAAATTATCTTTTTGAACCAAAAAGGCTCGGACACAACGACATTTTTTTTAGGCAAACTTTCATATAGTTCAGGAAAGTAACTAATTAAATCATTGTGTTTAAATGCATATTGAACTCTTTTAGTTGGCATGAAATATAATTTATTCTCAATTTGGGTTCGGCGCATTATCTCTTTATGTAACTTAATAAAGGTCCCTTGGTCCTTATTGATAACCAGACCTGGTATATAGTAGGTACCAAAAATAAGAGGCTCTGAAAGGGCTGAATGAGGCAGTAAAAGTAAAATTAAGGCAATTAAAAATTTCATAAAATTATCGCAAGTATTTTAACGCATCATTATATTTTCATTTATTGTTAGAGGATAGCAGTATCTGATCACTATGCCAGTTAAGGAAATTAAGGCCTATTTTGGGCAAGGTTTCTCTATCTAGGTTTTCTAAAATAGACTTTATTTCTAAACCGAGTTCGGTATCACCCGTTAATAATAATTTTCTATTGAAGAATAAGGTATCTGGATCGGCTTTTTGACTTGCCATTAAAACAAAACTATTGAAATCGCCTCTAAAAACAACATCTGACTTAGCGTGTGGTTTTACAATTAAGCGAGCTTGACCATGATTATTGTGATGGCTAATAAACCAAGATGATTCTAAATCAGTAACAGTTAACTCAAGCCATTTGTTTGTTAGAAACTCAAATTCATCCTCTTTTAATTCTTCTGAAAATACTTTGTTCAAAACTTGTTCTAATACAAAGCATGGCGCTTGAATTGGTATGACTTTTAGTGCAATTTTACCGCCTAGTGGTAGCTTTTCTACAGCATTTTTAATTAAACTATTTATTAGGCTCATTGTTATCAAGTTAATATGATTAATGGCATTATTTTATTCTGAGTTATCATTTCAAAGCTTAATCTATATCAAGTTTTCCTTAGCAATTATCATTAAATTAAAGCCATAAAAATTTTTGTGGTGTGTATTCATGGAGCTTCTTTGTCCTGCAGGTAGCCTTGCCTCTTTAAAAGCAGCAGTCGATGCGGGTGCTGATGCGGTTTATATTGGTTTTAAAGATGAAACAAACGCGCGGCACTTTGCTGGCTTAAACTTTACTGAGCGACAACTTGAAAAAGGTATCGCTTATTTACGTCAACATAATTGCAGACTGCATGTCGCAATTAATACCTTTGCCCATCCTGATGGTATGGCGCGTTGGCAAGCTTCTGTAGATAAAGCGGTTGCAATAGGCGCTGATGTATTAATTATCGCTGATTTAGCTGTATTAAATTATTGTGCAAAAACTTATCCTGATGTTGAAATTCACGCCTCAGTTCAAGCATCTGTGACAAATGCTGCAGCAATTAATTTTTTTGTAGATAACTTTAATGTTAAACGTGTTGTTTTACCTAGAGTTTTATCAATTCATCAAGTACGTCAATTAGCAAGAGTCAGCCCTGCTGAAATTGAAGTATTTGCCTATGGTAGCTTATGCATTATGGCTGAAGGGCGCTGTTATTTGTCATCTTACTTAACGGGTGAATCCCCCAATACGGCTGGTGCATGTTCACCTGCCAAATTTGTGGAATATAAAGAAACAGATACAGGCTTAGAAACCCATTTAAACGGCATCTTAATTGATAAATTTACTGATGACGAAAAAGCCGGATATCCAACATTATGTAAGGGCCGTTTTGATGTAGGTGGTGAGCTTTACCATGCGCTTGAAGAGCCGACAAGCTTAAATAGTATGGAAATGCTACCTCAATTGATGCAAATGGGCATTAGCGCAATAAAAATTGAAGGTCGTCAACGTAGCCCTGCTTATGTATCTCAAGTGACAACAAGTTGGCGTCATGCAATTGATGCATGTAAAGCTAATCCAGACAATTTTAAGCCTTCAGTTGAGACTGAACAATGTTTAAGTAATTTATCCGAAGGTAGTCAAACGACGCTTGGTGCCTATCATAAGAAGTGGAAATAAAAACGATGAAATATGCATTAGGTCCTATCTTATATTATTGGCCAAAACAGCGTGTTGAAGACTTTTATAAGCTAGTTGCACAATCAGACGTAGATATAGTGTATTTGGGGGAAACAGTATGTTCTAAGCGCCGAGAGTTAAAAATAAAAGATTGGTTAAATATAGCTCAGACGTTGTTAGAAGCTGGTAAACAAGTTTGTTTATCTACTATGGCTTTACTTGAAACACCATCGGATTTAGCCATGTTAAAGCGTTACTGTGATCAAAAAGACTTTATGGTAGAAGCTAATGATTTATCAGCCATACAGTTATTATCGGAGCAAGGTTTACCTTTTGCCATAGGTCCTGCTGTAAATTGTTATAACGCGCAAACAGTCGACTTATTTATTTCAAAAGGCATGAAACGTTGGGCAATGCCAGTTGAATTATCACATGAGTGGTTACGAAAAATAGTAAGAGATCCATTACTTAAAGATAAACGAGATAGCTTTGAAGTTGAAGTGTTTGCTTATGGCAATATGCCATTAGCTTATTCAGCCCGTTGCTTTACAGCCCGCTCAGAAAATCGCTCTAAAGATGAATGCAAATTATGCTGTATTGAGTATCCTGAAGGACGTACTGTTAATAGCCAAGATAAAAACCAATTGTTTGTTATTAATGGCATTCAAACTATGTCGGGCTTGAAATATAACTTAATTAATGATTTAAAAAGTATGCATGGCACAGTTGATGTTGTCAGGCTGAGTCCTCAGTCGGAAGATACCTTGAAAATGTTAGAAAACTTTAGAGCTAATGAGTCAGGGCTTGCACCTATTCCTCTTGATAAAAGCGATGAATGCAATGGCTATTGGTATAAAGTTGAGGGCATGATTCAGGTTGAAAGCTAAAGTATTCAGTGAATTTTAATGCTTTAAAAGTACAGTTTTAATGGTAAATAAAAAAATGCGTTGCATAAAATTAAGAGGAGAGGCCTTATTATGCAACGCATATAGCAAATCTTTTTTGCGAAATGCAAAGAAATGACACTTTAAGCAAAAATTGTGCACTAAGAAAAATTCGTATTTATTAGTTAAAACCGGCTTGGTAAAGGTTTATGTAAATGCACATTTTTATTTGAAATCGATATATATCCCCCTTTAGTTAATTCTTTTAATATGCGAGTAACCATCTCTCTAGATGAGCCAATTCTATTGGCGATATCTTGATGTGTCATCAGTTCAGGGATCACTCTTAAGCAGCCATCTTTTACAGCCATATCATCTAAAAAATGTTGTAACCTACTGTAAACATCATATAAACCAAAGGATTTAATCGCTTTTGTTTGATTACTTACTTGGGAAGCTAAAGTCTGTATTGTTTGAAATGCAAGATCAGGTCGACTACTTAATAGTTCTAGAATTCCCTGTCGACTAATTAAAATAACCTCTGTTTTTTCAGTTGTCATTACAGAAGCACAGCGATAATTACCGCTTAGTACAGACAGTTCGCCAAAATACTCTTTTTGTCCTAATGTCGCTAAAACAAGTTCATTACCTTCATCATCTTGAACATAAACTTTAACGCGACCTTTTACGATTAAAAATAGGCCATGACCTTCATCACCTTCTTGTATAACGACTGTATTCTTTTGATAATTAAAGTTTTTTGCTTGTAATTGAATTTGCTCTATCGCATCACTATCTAAACAGCTAAAAAGAAGGAAATTATTTATTTCTTGGGAAAAGTGATATTGACTTGCCATTTAATACACTCCAAAATTTATTTAATAATGCGATTTCTGATTTTTTAGATAAAGTTTAATTTGGCTAAATTGTTTTAAACTTAAAAAGTAAAGTTTCAAAATTTGAGCCAACTTTTCCTAAGTACTTGTTCATTACTTAATTACATTTAGCTACATGTGTAGCTAAATGCTATGGGCTTATTCACTTTCATACTCTGATGTACTTTCAGTGAGTTTGATAATTAATTGATATGGCGTAGGCAATGAATTAACGCTTAGTACAGCAACTGGTTGATGGAAGCTATCATCATTAACTTTGGCATATGCTAATTTAGATTTTATTATCAGATCTGAATCAGGGTTTTGCAGCATGATTTCCTGAACTGCATTTTGTAATACAGATTTTCTATCTATTAATTGAATTTGATCATCAAGCTTAAATTCAGGCCAATCTATACTAGCTCTTTGTACTTGGCCTTGATGATTAATTGCAACTTTAATATCTGATTGCAAAATATTGAGACCATTTATCTGTCTTGGAATATATGCTATTTGATACATTTCAAATTTATCTTGTGGTTGTTTACTGCCAACTTTAGCGCCAGCGGCAATTTGACTACGCACAATAGGTCTATTTAGCTCTGAAGAAGGTATTTTAAGCTGTGTTAACAACTTAGATACTATTTCGCTAGCAGCCCTGGCTGATATCGGCTTTTGTTTATTATCACGCTCAAAGTGCCACCTTCTATCTCTATTCACATAACGTAACTTTCCGGTTTTCTTATTCAAGTGAATCGCATTTACTTTACCAAATGCTTGAGAGGCTTCTTCTGGCGGCAAGTTACTCATTTCATCGTTAAATGACGCTAATACGAAATTGAAATTGAGATTTGCAATAGGGTTATCTAATGATCTTGCATTTAAAATGCTATCAGTCCACTGTGGAATAGCTGCATCTAATTGCTTGATAAGTTCAGATTCTGTGATCTTATTATCACCCACTAAATTAATACCTTGAGTTGGATCTTTTGAAACAGAACTTGTTTCAGTTAATGCTGCAGCTGAATAACTTATTGATGCAAAAAGTGTAAAAGTAACAATGTTAGGTAATGTTTTTAAATTAAACATAGTGGTATCTCCAAGTTAAAAGTTATGAACTAAAGTCGCTTGCAATAACGCTTTCTGCCGCTGGATCACAGCCTCGAATATAAATAACGCCCCAATACCCGATTGAGCTTGGATCACTATGCACATTGTCATATCTTTCAGTACCAATGCGATTCCAAGTATCTGTGCTGTTTGCGCCAACAGCATAAGCAACAGGGCATTGATCATCACTGCCGCTGATATCTGGGATATACATATTATCTAGCCATGATTCCGCAATCGTTGAAGAAAATGCATCATCTGCAAAGTCTTTATAATCATTCACTAAACTACTGCCTATCCACATTAAGCCATGAAACCCATCTACTTGATGCGCTCTACCAAATGCACTCCACCAGGTACTCCATTGGTTATCATCCATACTTTGACATGATGACAGATGTAAAAACTCTAGATCAGAATCACCAAGTTCCATCTCACTGCGCATAATATCGCAATTACCACCACCTGATTCATTGACCCTAACGCGACCACCGTAATCATTGCCTGATTCAAAACCGTGTAATGCTAGCATTACAGCATCACCTTCATCTAAATGGCGTGTATCATTGCCCCAAGAAACCAAAGAACTATCTGCAAATTTACTATTTATAATATTTCCATTTACGTATTGACCATCACGGGTAAAGGCATCGCTACAGTGACCTGATAAACACCAGCCAAACAGACTAAAACCTGTATTAGTTATCTCGTCATACCATGCATCAGCCATGTTATCCCAAGCACTACGTGTGCTGCCTGAGCAGCTAGCGTCCCATGTCGTTACAGCATAACTTTTCGCTTCATATGCACCATGAGCAAATGGTGTGATTAGTAAAGAATACAAAATACATTGAGAGACTTTTGAAAAGCATATTTTTTTAATTTGCATATTCATAATTTACTCCTGATTAAATATTAATAAGTTATTAAACCAATTGGCTTGATTGTTATTTAATCAAGTATGCAGTGCTAATTCTGTGAATTAGTCCCCTAAAAATTGTGATTTATTACCAATTTAAGTTTTTAACTTAAAAGTTAAGTTACACCTTCTTTTTTAACCTTTTGATTTTAATGTTTTTTGTTTTGATTCAGTTAAGTTTCAGCCTAGATTCAAGTGCTATTTAAATTAAAAAGTTATGTTTTGCGCTTCTTAAATAGACGACTGGAATATAACGAAAATGAAAAACTTAGTTGCAATAATCATATTGCTTGGCGTGTTCACAAATCATGTGAATGCAAGTGAACTTAAAATACATGCAATTAATGTTGGTTGGGGGCAATCTGTATTAATAGAAGGCGCTAATGGGAAAACGATTTTATTTGATTCGGGTTTGAGCTCTAAACGCCAAGTAGTAATTGATTATTTGCATCAGCAAAATATACAGCAATTAGATTATTTTCTGTTAAGTCATAATCATGCTGATCATGGGGGCAGTGCACAATATATAGTAAGGGAGTTTAAACCAAAACAGAGTTATTACAGCGGTGCATCAGAAAATACCGAACGTGTATTTATGAAAAATTGGTTTAACTCTTATCAAGAAGCAAATGTAAGTGCACCAGTTGGTATGCCATTAGGTCATGTAATCGATTTAGGTAATGGTGCAACTGCAACAGCAATTGCTGTAAATGGTGAAATAGAAAATAAAGCTGCTGTTGTTGCTCAATTGCAAAAGACAGATCCTAGTTATGAGTTTCCAAATGCAACTCATATCAATGATTCTTCAATTGTTATTTTAATCAAATATAAGGGTTTTGATTATATTGTGTCAGGTGATTTAGGTGGACATTCGCATAATGGACAAAAAGACTTTGAAACGCCAGTAATGATGTCTGCATTATTAAGTGGCAACAATAATGTTTATACGCCAAATGGTGGCATAGATATTTTGCATACAGGTCATCACGGTTCTAAAACAAGCTCTAATAGTAAATATTTAGATTTAGCAAAACCTGAAATAGCAATTGTATCAGTTGGACCTAATCAAGGTCATGGTTTACCAAATAAAGAAGCAATTGAAGATGTACTGATCAAAAAGGGTATAAAAGTATTACAAACAGATGAAGGTAAGTTAAGTGATGAGCGCACAAATACCAGTGGTTTTGCTGTAGGGCATATAAAAATAAGTACCGATGGTGAAACTTATACGATCACTTCAGATGAAACAGGACTAGATACTATCAAGCAAAATGTGATTGGTGAATCAGCAAAAGCTGGCTTACCATTAACTGTTAATGTTGATAACGCTGTAATTATTCCACCAAGTGAAGACTTAGCCCCTGTAATTAACGCCACCATATCAAGTGATTTAGTACTCAATGCCACAATTACAGACGATAAACTATTAACGAGCGCTGAAATATTTATCGATCAAAAAAGTGTGAAATCATTTACTTTTACTGATGAAACAAGTTACCAAATAAATTACGAGATAGATAAAACTTTGTTTACTTCTGGTGAACACACTATATTCATTAAAGTGATTGATTCTGCAAATCACTCTGTAAATTCAGTTAATCTCACTTTTGATATCTCGCCTGTTACACCGCCAACTGTTACCACTTATAATGAAATTGAAAATAATGACTCAGTTGATAATGCTAACAGTGTCGCTGATGATATTAATATGGTAATTGGATTTTTCCCATATACAAATGATGATAATGATTGGTTTGAAGTTAATTTAATAGCAGGAAAAACTTTAAACTTAGCATTAACTGGCCCATCTGATTACAGTCAAGATTATGATTTATATCTGTATAGTGAGGGGGGGACTTTATTAAAGTACTCGGAGCAAGAAGGAATATCCGAGCAACTCTCTTATAAGAATACAAATTCTGCAAAAACTAAGCTTTTGCGAGTTTTGGTGTATCGATATTCTGGATATAGCAGTAAAACGCCTTATCAATTGGTAGTTTCACGACTTTAAATTATTTATCAGTGTAAACATGATTTTTTAGGGGAATAATTTGTTCCCCTTTTTTATAAATAGTCTTTATTTGAAATAGCTTCTCGTTTATATTGGGCGCAAATAATAAATAAACTATTTACTCTAAATTAACATGCAAAACAGAATACAATTTATACAGCTTGGAGACTGGCTGCTTGATTGTGAACAGCAGCGAATACAAAAGGATAATAATTGGCAAGATGTTCCCTCATTAACTTTTAAATTATTAATGGCTTTGGTGGAAGAACCTAATAGAGTCATTAATAATGATCAGTTGATTAAAACTGTGTGGGGAGATAAGCAAGTTGTGTCAGATGAAAATCTACAGCAACGTATTCGCATGTTAAGAAAATTACTGAGTAATCAAAGTGCTCAATTGGAGTATATTGGTACAGTAAGAGGTAAAGGTTATCGGCTGTTAGTTATGCCAAGCAAAGTTAAAATATCACCCTATATTGGTTTTAAAAAGCATATTAAATCAATAGTTTTACTTTCATTATTATTCACCTTTATAACGCTTACTTTTGTTTACTATAAGCAAATAGTTAAAACCGATAATAAGTATAAAGTAACTTTAAATCGTATCGCTGTTATGCCTTTTATTCAAAAAGGCGTTTTAAGGGATTTTGAAGGGCTTGATACTGAAGTAACATTTCAGATTATTGAAAGTTTAGGCGCGTTAAGTGGTGTTGAAGTTGCTTCTTTTTATGAGATTCAAGAATATAAAGGTATCGATTATGACGTAATGGAGCTTGGTAATAAACTAGATGTTGCCTTTATTATTACAGGAGAAATAGAGTATAAGCACGATCAATTTTATATTTATTATTCACTTATAGACTCCTTAAAAAACACCCTTATTTTTGAAGAAAACTTAAAAATACCTTTTGAAGAAATTTTAGAACTGCCTCAATTAATAATTGAAACTCTGGCTAATCGATTTAACAATCTGTACCAACCTAAAAAAATTGTTAAGCGCTCAAAAGATCGAGCTTATCGTTTATATTTAAAAGGGCAGCAGCATTATTTAAAATATAACAAAGTTGATAATCAAGTTGCGGAAGAACTTTACAGAAAGAGTTTAGCTATTTCACCTGCATTCCCACTCGCTTTATGTGGTTTATCTAATGTGCTATCGCAAAAAGTTCATCAGTATGATGGTGATGCATCTATGGCTAAAGAAGCGCTTAGGTTGGCTAATTCTGCTATCTCATTGCAATCAGATTTAGCCCAAGCTTATAAAGCAAAAGGTTTTGCTTTGGATATAAATGAGCAAGATGAACAAGCGATAAAAGCGTATCAACAAGCATTAAATTTAGATCCTAACAACATCGGCGCATTATTAAATAAAGCTATTTTGAACTGGGAAGCAGCTAATTATATCAGCGCGTATATTCTAATAAAAAAAGTAATAAAATTAGATCCATTAGATTTTTTTGGTTATTTGCTAAAGGCGCAAATACTCGCCGGTGCAAATGATTTTGACCGCGCAGAACCTATCTTTGACAAGTTAATTAGTCATCACCCACAAAGTATGATTATTGCTCAAGGTCGAGCGCAGTTCTATTTCGATAAAGGGGATTATGGACTTGCTATTGAGGAATCTAAACAACTATTAAAAATGACACCAGGATATACGAGCGCTCAGCTATTACTTGCTGATAGTTTGTTGTTTTCAGGATTATGGTTAGAGGCGAGTAACCATTATAAAGAGCTATCTAAGTTAGCGTCTTCTTGGGAAGCTGATTATGCGAAGCTACGAGTAAACTTGATTAAGTCAAACCGTGCAGGAGAGTCATTTGATGCCGTGAAACTATATGACAAAGCGTTAAATGAAAATGAACAGAAAAATAACATCAATACCTTACTTTTAGCTAATTACCTTATAGATAAAAATGGTCTTGCTATTAAAATATTAAATAACCTTATTGAACAAGATCGTGTGAATTTAAGCTGGTTAGAGCATGATCCCCACCTAAAGCACCTCAGAAAACATAAGCAATTTAAAAGACTGAAAGAAAAGCTAGTAAATAATAAATTAACAAATAGAAAAAAGCTTTTAAATAACGACGGTTTGTATTTTTAACACTACTCACTTCAGTGATTTTTTATATTAGATGTAAGACTAATGTCTGACATCTCTTTTTTATGTTTCTTAAAACCCGAGTGACAATAATTCAACAGTGATTTTAATTGATATAAATCAACTGCTTATAT
>Ga0209395_1003648_pt1 | contig 18770 bp, 13 predicted proteins | sample GOMGulsemesocosm_3_FD_184635 | JGI IMG/M metagenome (GOLD analysis project Ga0209395, IMG submission 184635) | Methane-oxidizing microbial communities from mesocosms in the Gulf of Mexico - GOM9D Gulf of Mexico (SPAdes) (version 2) | ecosystem: Environmental > Aquatic > Marine > Cold seeps... | reverse complement strand
ACAACTTGATTATATAATTAATGTGTTTACCCAATTAATATGTATGAATAAAACTAATAGAGGCATTCTTGGCCTAGTTTAAAACACGTTCATATAAAGAATGAGTTGTTATCACAATATATAACAATTGACACTAGATTTATATGATTAATATCACATTCAATTTTTAATATGAAACCTATACTTAATAATTTAATTGGTGGTGGGTTTTCGTGGTGGGTTTTTGCCTTAAAATGTATATATTTGCCCAGCTTTGCATAGAGATGCACTTTCATTTAAAAGGGGTGAGCCATTGCAAACACTGTGTATACAGGAAAAGGGGATGTAGCTCAGTTGGCTAGAGCGCTTGACTGGCAGTCAAGAGGTCGTGGGTTCGACTCCCATCTTCTCCACAATTAAGTGCAATTATTTTACCGCTTAAAATGTTAAAAATCTACCAAGTTTCCTTGTGTAGATTTTTTGTTCTAAGATGTTTGGTATTAGTTTAACAAATAATTGTATTTACAGGACCGAAAACATTTGGGTGCACCTATGGTAATTCCAGTTTTTCCACCGTTCTGTTCCTCTTTGAAATTATAGTTTATGATTCACAAACGGTATTTGCTTTTCGCCACGCATCAACAAATTCAGGCTTACCAATATCACCATTTATATAGTCTTCCAGTTTGTCTAAAGCAATGTTTATGGCGCCACAGCAATCATCATTTTCTCTGGATACATGCCTGCAATCTAATCGTGGAATACGCCATCTAAATACCGGAGTTGTTTCTCTAACCTTTGGTGGAATGGCTTTGCGCTCCAGTCTAATGAAGTGATTATTCAATCTAATATATTTTTCTATAATAGGTGCGTCTGTAGCTTCTCTAGCGTCTTCATTCTTTATAGATCCAGGGATAGATGATACGGAGATGCTCGCTAGTAAATCGGTTAAATTGTCCATCGCTTAATTTATTATAAGTTATCAAATGGGTTTTGTTTTTAAATCTTACACATAAGGTACAAAAAAATCAGTTCTGGTATTGGTGTTTAAAATTTAGACTTCTTTTTCAATAAATGAGATTTCAGAATTACAGATTTCTAATATGAGACTTTTCAGTTCAATAAAAAATGAATTGAGCGTGTCTTGAGTTATAACAGAATCTTTTTTAGCATAGGTTCCTGGTTTATCTTTTTTGGCAAATTTTAAAAAGCCTGCATTTAAGTTTTTAAACGAAATAATTCCAGCTTCAACGGGACTATTAAAAGAAGTGTTCTGATTCATCATAAAAGCATACATCAGTATTTGAAAGCTTTTGCTGTATTTTGTGTAATCAGTAGTAAGGTCTTCCCAGTTAACAATTTCAACTTTGCTTTGTTCAACTTTTCCAGTTTTGTAATCTATAATTCGTAATACCCCGTTGTATTCATCTACGCGATCTACTTTACCGGTAAGTGTTACGGGAAAACTTAATTCTTCAATTGGGATCGTTACTCTTAAATCGGCTTCAATTTGAACAATCTTAATACTATTGCCTTTTTTTAAATCTTCAATTTCTTTATTTAGAAAATTTGAGACATAGCGCTTGGCAATTTCAAAAATTATTAAATTTTTACCCTTGCTAATATCTCCAGCTTTATATATGCTATTAAAGTGATGTTTAACTCGATCTTCTATTTGCAGTTTCATTGCGTTTACCAAATCTGTAGTAAGCATTTTTTGTTCTAACGGCTTGTAGAAATCTTCAAGCGTATTATGGACAACAGACCCTAAGGTATTTGCAGCTACAGTTTCTTCAACGTCATCCTGTTCTTTAATTCCTAATATTTTTTGGTAATAGAAATCTAATGGATTTCGAATATAATTGGTTAATGATGAAGGCGACAGTCCTTTACTAGCAATGGTTTGTATTCTGGATAAGATGTCATCTGTTTTAGAAATAACAATTAAACTGGATGAGATTTGAGGGGTTTTTGGAGAGACAATATATTGATTTAAATTATGAATGTCTTCAATTTCCATCTGTGTGATAAATCTACTTTTTTCACCACCATTTAAAACATCGGGTTCTGTATTGTAAATGATGTATACATTTTTAGCACGTTGTAATAAGCGATAAAAATGATAGGTATATACGGCATCCTTTTCTTTATATGTTGGCAATCTATTTTCGATTTTAACATCAAAAGGAATAAAGGAGTTATTGCTTTTTCCAGAAGGTAAGATTCCTTCGTTTACAGAAGATATTATAACAGTTTCAAAATCTAAGACTCTAGATTCCAACATTCCCATTATTTGAAGACCTTGCAATGGTTCTCCTTGAAAATCCAAAGTTTCTGTGCTTAAAATTTCTTTGTATAAACTGTGTAAGACCTTAATCGTATTAATATATTGGTGTTTTGAATTGAGAAGGTCAAGTGTGTTAAATACTTCATGAAACCGAAATAGGTATTCTAGTGCTAAAAGGTTTTCATTTTTGTCATCCTTCAGGTAATTTTTAATGAACATTATAAGCTCCTGAACATTTTTTAACGCCATCTTAGGGCTATTGTTCCAATTTCCAAATAGTAAGGAAATCAAATGTTTTTGTTTGGGAGCAAGTTCTATGAGCTCAGAACTCTTTAGGAATACCAGGTTATTTAGATGGATCTTTTCAATAATATAGTCAGTACTATTAATTCCTTCGTTATTAAATAAGGGTCTCGTAAATTGATGTGACAAGAGAGCAATAACATCTTTAAAATGAAAATCTCCAGTATTGTTTTTGTGTAATTCAAATAATTGTTCAAAAAGGGAAGCCAAAGGAATGGCGCTTAAGGGAAACCCCATGGTAATGTTTAGTGCATCTATTGAATTAGGGATAGCATTTAATACTGGAATTAATAAATTCTCATCTCCCAAAACAATAGCGGTATTGTTTAAGTGCCCGTTTTTAGATTTTAGATCTAATAGTAATTCTCCAATATATTTTGCTTGACCAACATTTTTTGGGGTGCCTATTATTGAAATATTTTTGCCCTCCGAATAGTGACTTGAAAGCCATTTAAAGGGGTTTTGCTTAAAATAGTTCCAAGAGGACTTGTGTTGTCGGATAAAGAGCCCTGCATCGTGATATGGATTATTTATAAAGGCATTATCAGTATCCCAATAGATTATTGCATTGTCGTTTTGTAGTAATTCCTGAAAAATTGTTATTTCGGCAGAATTTAAAGCATTAAACCCAAGAAAGACATGTTGTTTATTAGAATTGAACTGAATATAAGTTTCTAGATTTTCTACAGCTTCTTTGTAAATCAATCCTTGATAACCAAGCCCTTTATTTATTAGGCTGTCTGAAAGTGCTGTGTAGTAAGTATTTAATTTTTGCCAAAAGGAAAGGTAATTTTTTATTAGAGGGGTTTGGTTGTTTTCAATTGACCAATGATTGAGATCTTGAATAGCGCTTAAATAGTCGAAGATATGTTTTGGAGGAATTAAATAGCGATCTATTTCATTAAAATCTTGCAATAGGATTTGTGCCCATTTTGTAAAGGAGTCAAATGTGTCTTGATTTTCTTTAGGTGTAAGCTGCGTATATACGGTATAAAACTCAAACAATAACTCTGTATTATTTAGTTGTTTTAATTGTGAAAGTTCTTCGACAAAAGTCTCAATGCTTAATACGGAAGGAGAGAATATGGTTTGCGAATTGAGCGTTCCTAATTCGTGTTTTAAAAAGGCGCCAGCACGCTTACTGGGAAGAATAAAGGTAAGTTGAGAAATATCAACGGACTTGTTTTTTAGATCTACTAATACATCATGAATAAAACTTATCATTGTATAAAAATAAAAAACGCTTCGATATTTCGAAGCGTTTTTTTATAATATATTATAAGAATAAATTTATTCTTTAACTAGTTTTACTTCAACACGTCTGTTAGCAGCTCTACCAGCTCTAGTGTTGTTAGATTCGGCAGGAGATCCTTCACCATATCCAACAGCGTTTAACCTTGCAGAATTAACTCCGTTTTCAACAAAATATCCCATTACAGCATTTGCTCTAGATTCAGATAATGTTTGGTTAAAAGAAGAACTACCAGTACTATCAGTATGACCTTCAACTGTAAAGTTAGCTTTTGGGTACTCAACTAATATAGCAGTAATTGCTTGTAAGATTTCAACTGTACCTGATTTAAAACTTGATTTGTTAATGTTAAAGTTGATAGATCTAGAATATTCAGACAATTTAGCTTCCTCTTCAGCAGTAGGAACAACTACTTCTGGACAACCATTGTTAGCAACAGTTCCAGCTTCGTTAGGACATTGATCATCTTTGTCTAATACACCATCACCGTCAGAATCTGGCCAAGGGCAACCGTTATTAGCTGCAGGACCTGCTTCATTTGGACAGTTATCACTTCCATCTGCAATTCCATCAGAATCAGCATCAGGACATCCTGATAAAGATTTTAATCCGGCTACATTAGGACAGTTATCATTATTGTCAGATACACCATCACCATCGCTATCAGGACAACCATTAAATTCAGCTAAACCTGCATCATTAGGACAAGTGTCTTTTGCGTCTTCAATACCATCACCATCACTATCTGGACAACCATTGAATGCTTTTAAACCAGGAACTTCTGGACAAGCATCGTTTTGGTCATATATACCATCACCATCTGTATCTTTTCCTCCAAATTTAATTGAAATTCCAGCTGAATGTTGGAAATGTTTAGCTAAATGATCTTCGAAAGAGTGTTTGTAACTAGATTGAAGAGTTAAACCAACGTGCTCAGAAAACCAAAAGTTAAGACCAAAAGAACCATTCAATGTTCCAGCTCCAATTTTATCAATCCAAGTATAACCACCACCTACTCCTAGGTAAGGTTCAACTTTGTTCCACCCTAAAAGACTACTTAGGCTATATTTAATGATACCATCAGCACCAAAATAACTTAAATCATCTACGGTACTATCTCCGACATTTTCAATACTATTAATAGATCCTGTAACACCAAAAGAGAAACCATCTCCTAAGTATTTAGAAACAGTAAAAGTTGATAAAGAAGGTACAATGTTGTAGTGTTCTAAATTGAAATACTCCTCTAAATAATTTCCTAAAGGCGCATCTTCTCCAACAGGATACATGTCTACTGCGTTAAACCCAAAGCTGAATTGCCATGTGTTGTTTTCGTCTTGTGCATTTGCATTGCTAAAACCAATAAAAAGCAACAAAGCGAACATTAATCTGCTAAGATTTTTCATATTCTATAATTTAATTTTAAGTGTTAATTGAAAGCAAAAGTAAGTTGTTAAATCTTATTAACAAAGATAAATATAGGAAAAAATTGACTTTTACTCGTTAAATAACGCATATTTTAGATGATCTCTAATTTTTTGCCAACTTTAATAAAAGCAGCAATAGCATGATCTAAATGATCTTTGTCATGTGCAGCGGAAAGCTGTACTCTAATTCTTGCTTTGTCTTTTGGGACAACAGGAAAAAAGAATCCAATAACATAGACCCCTTCTTCAAGTAGCATATTGGCCATAGTTTGCGATAATTTCGCGTCATATAACATCACTGGAACTATTGCTGAATCTCCATTAACGATATCAAAACCAGCGGTTTTCATTCCATTTTTGAAGTAATTTGTATTCCATTCGAGCTTATCTCGTAATGAGGTATCGTTTGAAAGAATTTCAAAAACTTTAATGGATGCACCAACTATTGCAGGAGCCAAAGAATTTGAAAACAAATAAGGCCTCGAACGTTGTCTTAACATATCGATAATCTCTTTTTTACCAGTTGTATATCCTCCCATAGCGCCACCAAGTGCTTTCCCTAAAGTTCCTGTAATGATATCTATACGATCAAGCACATTTTTTTCTTCAAGAGTTCCTCGGCCTGTTTTGCCAATAAATCCAGCAGAGTGGCATTCATCAATCATTACTAAAGCATCGTATTTATCAGCAAGATCACATATTTTATCTAATGGAGCAACGATTCCATCCATTGAAAATACACCATCTGTAACTATAATTTTAAATCGAGCACCATTTGCATTTGCATCTTGAAGTTGTTTCTCGAGGTCTGCCATGTCACTATTTTGATAGCGATATCTAGCAGCTTTACATAATCTAACTCCATCAATAATTGAGGCATGATTTAATGAATCTGAAATTATGGCGTCTTCTTTAGTTAGTAATGGTTCAAAAACACCACCGTTAGCATCAAATGCCGCGGCGTATAAAATAGTGTCCTCTGTTTGATAAAAGTCCGCAATTTTTTGTTCTAGGTCCTTATGGATGTCTTGTGTACCACAAATAAACCGAACAGATGACATACCAAAACCATGTGTGTCCATAGTATCTTTTGCGGCCTGAATAACTTCTGGATGTGAAGACAACCCAAGATAATTGTTAGCGCAAAAGTTTAATACCTTTTCACCTGTATTTAAAGAAATCTCTGCCCCTTGAGCTGAGGTAATAATACGTTCTTCTTTATAAAGTCCGTTGTCCTTTATTTCTTGAAGCTCCTTTTGAAGTTGTTCTTTTATAGTTCCGTACATGATGTTTTTTTTGCAAATTTAAACTTCTTTTATTTCTAAAGTGTCATTAATATATATAAGAATTTTTTTAATCACCGTAAAATTCATGTCCTGTAAGGCCCTGCTATAATTTTCCAACTGAAGACCATGTTTTTTGTCTGGGAGTCCTGTTTTATAATCAATTATAATAACCTCATTATTTGCATTAATTACTAATCTGTCCGGACGCAAATATGCCCCATCTTTTGTAAGAATATCTTTTTCATTATAAATGTTATAGTCCAAACTAAAATATGATTCCAATTCAGGGTGTTGCACGATATTAAGAATAATGGTTTCAAGTTCTTTTATTTGTAATTCAGAAATAATACCAGAGGTCAAAAATTCAGAAAGTGAAATTTCGACATCTGTTTTAGTTTTTATTTTGGACATTATATTGTGAATGAGATTTCCTTTTTCAATCGCATCCTTTTGTGTGGTGTCCCATAAAGATCCTGAGTTCGTAATAATACGAATGTTATGTTCACTTTTTGGGGTTGAAATAAAATGTTGTTGTTCAATTACATTTAAATGTTGTTTTTTGTTAAGAGATTCTTTTTTAGAACTTCCAAAACTATAATAATAAGTGTTTTCATCCCATAGCCCTACTTGTTTCAGATAATTAACAAACATTCCTGAGTAGAGTTTTAAATTTTCATTTCCCTTTTTGTCTATTGATTTACTACTTATAATATGTAATTGTTCAATAGCTCTTGTTAGGGTTACATACAAAATATTAAGGTTGTCTAATTCCAGTTCTGCTTGATGAGTATTATAAATAAACGCCCCTTCGTCTCCATAGTTTTTAAAGTCTTTATTATAATTTAAAAAGGCTTTTGAGAAACCAAAATATTGATCAGGATTTATTGGCAACCATTCTTTGGGGTTTAATTCTCTATAGATATCTAAATCGGCATAAGGAAAAATGACTACAGGAAACTCTAGGCCTTTAGATTTGTGAACAGTCATAATCTCTACTGCATTTTTCCCTTGAGGAGATACAATACTTAAACGTTCTTTTTTAGATTCATAATGATCCAGAAATCCAGTCAAACTTGAATTGTATTTATGGGAATAATCTAAAACAAAATCAAGATAAAATTGAACATATGCATTTGAGGTTTTTACTAAATTAAAGTTATAAATTATAGCTTCTACAGCTTCATATAATGGTAATTGCAGAACATCTTGGTATTGGAAAAATATTTCAAATTCATTAAAAGCATTAAAAAAGTCTGAGACGTCCAGATGAATATAGCTTTTGAAAAATGAATGTTTATCTGCGATATTAAATTTATAGTCGGCGAAATAGTTTAAAACCTCAATTTTTGAAAGCTCATTTTTAGGATCAAGAATAAATTTAAGCATGTTGTTTATAAAACGTACTTCTGGAGAACGGTGGAGTAATAATGTTTCAGAAGATACGATATCAATACTGTTGTTACTTAAGAAGTTGGCAATTGCTACCCCTTCTTTCTTCTTGCGAACGAGCACACAGATATCTTTAAGTTGAAATCCGTTTTTTAAGCAATTAATTATGGTTTCATGAACGCTCTTAGGATAATGGTCATCTCTGAGTTCGCCTTTGTCAATGTCTAAAAATCTTAAGCTTACATGTCCTTTTTTAGTAATAGACGTGTTTTGAGGACTCTCTGTATAAAGGTTTTCGTAGGTATTATTACTAAATATTAATGTTGAAAGGTGTTTGAAAAAGCCGTTGTTAAATGCTACAATTTCTTGAAAACTCCTGTAATTTGTCGGTAAATGTTGTTTTGTTTTTTCTACAAAGAAGGGGTTATTGGCATTACACAATTCAATAAATTGTTCTGCTTTACCGCCACGCCATCTATAAATGGATTGCTTTGCGTCACCAACCAGCATAACGGAACCATTTTCTGTTGATAGAGCATTATTTAAAAGAGGGATTAAATTTCCCCATTGCATTACTGAGGTATCTTGAAATTCATCTATAAAATAATGTTGAAATTTTTCGCCTATACGTTCATAAATAAAAGGCGAAGGTTGGTGTTTTATTTCATTGCTAATTATAGAATTAAATTCCGAGATTAAAACAATGTTTTTTTCTTCTTTAATTGAAGTAAGCTCGTTGTTAATAAGATTAAGAACCGATATTGGCGTTGTGTTTTTTTTGAAGTTTTGTAAAAATTTAATATGAAATACGGCTTGTTTTATGTCATTAAAAGTAGAAGCTAATTGAGGTTGAATACTTTCAATTGTTGAAGCCACATCATCCGTAACTCTTTTAGGGTAAAGCACACGAGATTCAAGATCCTCTTGCCATTTGGCTTCAAAATTTAAGTTGAATTTTTTGTCTGCAGTATTTTTAAAAAATTTAGGCAAATAACTCCCTGAAAAATCGTTGTATTCTAATCCACATTCACTAATTAAGCTAAGTGCATCATTAGATTTAGTAACAATTGTCTGTTCATTAGTTATTATTTTATGATTTAGACCTGCTTTAAGTTTTTTAAAATCGTCTATATTTTTTTCTTTTAAAGAATTAATAGACGTAATGTCGTTTTCATTTACCAGAAGCTTGGCAATGGCATAAAAATCTAAAGCAACATCCCAACTTTTGTCTTCATCAGCCTTTTCAAATGCAAAATCAATTAATATTTTAGTCAGGACTTTTTCTGTTCCAGCTTTTGCAATAAGCTTATCGACTGCCTGATTTAATAATGCTTCTGAGTCGAGCTCAACCTCAAAATTCATGGGAAGTTTTAAATCGTAAGCAAAAGCCCTTATTAGTTTTTGAGTAAACTTATCAATGGTTGAAATATCAAAGGCGGCATAATTATGTGCTATACGGTTTAAAACTATTTTAGCTTTGTTGTGAATTACATTAGGAGGTGTTGAGAGTTCTTGACATATAGTATTAAACATGTCGTTAGGCGTCTCAAGAATGTCTTTATTCGCAAATTCTTTTAAAGTTTCGATTATACGAGCCTTCATCTCGCCAACGGCTTTATTTGTAAATGTTATAGCTAGAATATGCTTGTAAGCATCTTTGCTCGAAGCACGAAACACTATTTTTAGATATTCTTTGACGAGAGTGAATGTTTTACCACTACCAGCAGAAGCATCATATATATTGAAAGAATTTGAAATCAAGAAAGATAATTTTTATACCAAAATAGGCAAACTTAATCACTTATTGAGGTAAATTTTAAACCTTTATCGTAAATTTGATTTGAAAATAAGTATTAATAAAAAAATAAAATATTATGGCATTTGAATTACCGAAATTACAATATGCATATGATGCTCTTGAGCCTCACATTGATGCAAGAACAATGGAAATACATCATTCTAAACACCATAACGGGTATACCTCTAAATTGAATGCCGCAGTTCAAGGCACAGATTTAGAAGGGAAATCTATTGAAGAAATATTAGGGAGCTTAGACATGAATAATGGAGGAGTTAGAAATAATGGTGGTGGATTTTATAATCATTCATTGTTTTGGGAAGTTATGAATCCAGAAGGAAAAGGTAGATTATCTGGAGAATTGAAAGATGCGATAGAAGCTTCTTATGGGTCATTTGAAAACTTCAAAGAAGCATTTAGTAATGCAGCTGCGACACAATTTGGCTCAGGATGGGCTTGGTTATGTGTACACAAAGGAGGGAAGGTTGAAGTATGTTCTACACCAAATCAAGATAATCCACTAATGCCAGGAGTTACTTGTGAAGGGACGCCAATTTTAGGTTTAGATGTTTGGGAGCATGCGTATTATTTAAATTACCAGAACAGAAGACCAGATTATATTGAAGCTTTTTTTAATGTAATAAACTGGAATGAAGTTGAAAGACGTTATGCAGCTTCTAAATAAGTTTTAAGAAAACATATAAAAATAAAAAAGGTGAACGAGAGTTCACCTTTTTTGCCCCAAATCTACCATAAACTTAACCTACTTATGTTATGGTGAGACAAATATAACAGCGATTATTTCTATTTACTAAATTTATTAGTTCAAATACTTATAAATTAGTCCAACAGTTTTTCTTGGAATTTTGAAAACAGGATAAAAGCAATTTTAAATGGCTTGGAATAAGAGTGTTAGAATTTCTATTTTCAACAGGTTATAATTTGAAGTAAGGATAATAAAAAAAGGTGAACGAGAGTTCACCTTTTTTTGCCCCAAATCTACCATGAACTTAACCTACTTATGTTATGGTGATATAAAAGTAGATGTATTTTGCGTAACGCTTATATATATTAGATGAAATGCTAATTTTTTGGGTTAAAGAGTTAATTTTCACGGACTAACAGATTAAAAACTCATTTTTTCGCTAATATGCACGCTCTTTATTTCCTTCATAAAAATTAATGAAAGCTCTGTTAACCACCCTGTTACCTCCTGGTGTTGGATAATCTCCTGTGAAATACCAGTCACCTAAATTTTTAGGGCAAGCAATATGCAGGTTATCAACGGGTTGGAATATAATATCGATGTCTGCGCTTATAGAATCATCACCTAATAACTCTGAAATTTTTTGTGATATTTGCTCATCTGTAAAGGGATCATAAATTTCCTTAACAAAATTCTTGACATCCTTGTCGTTCAGGTTGATCTGTGCAATACACTTGTGATAAACAGATTTGACAACATCATATTTGTTATGGTCTTTTAGAAGCGCTAATGCCGCCCTAAAAGCCACAAGACTTTCCAAATTCGCCATATCGATACCGTAGCAATCAGGGTAACGAATTTGAGGAGCTGAAGAGACTATAACTATTTTTTTAGGGTTTAATCGGTCCATCATTTTAAGAATACTCATCTTTAGTGTGGTACCTCGAACAATACTATCATCAATAATAACAAGATTGTCTTCTGGTTTTATAACACCATAAGTAACATCGTATACATGAGCAACAAGATCGTCTCTACTGCTGTCTTCAGTAATGAATGTTCGGAGCTTAACATCTTTAATTGCAATTTTTTCAATGCGTGGGTGTTCAGCTAAGATTTCTTTAACACTATCAGCTGATAATGATCGTTGTCCATTTAAAATAGCGTCAGTTTTCTTTTTATTTAAGTATTCTTCAACAGTCTCAATCATTCCAAAGAAAGAGGTTTCAGCGGTATTTGGAATATATGAAAATACAGAATTTTTAATATCGTGATTTATGGATTCCAGTACCTTTGGCATAATAAGTTTACCAAGCAATTTACGTTCCTTGTAAATTTCGGCATCACTTCCTCGAGAAAAATAGATCCGCTCAAATGAACAAGACTTTCTTTCTAATGGCTCCAAAATTTCTTGTATTGAAACTTCTCCAGATTTTTTAGTGATAATTGCGTGTCCTGGTTCCAATTCCTGAACATCATTAAAATCTACGTTAAAAACGGTTTGAATTACTGGACGTTCTGAAGCTACAACAACAACTTCATCATCCTGATAATAATAAACTGGACGAATTCCTGCGGGATCCCTAAGAACAAATGAATCACCATGACCTAATAATCCTGCCATAGCATAACCACCATCCCAGTTTTTAGCAGCTCGTTTTAATATTTTGGCAATATTTAAACGCTCTGCAATTAATGGAGAACTTTCAATTTTATTAAAGCCTTCTTTCTTAAGTTTTTTGTAAATTTTACTTACTGCATCATCCAAAAAGTGACCAATCTTTTCCATAATTGTAATGGTATCGGTGTATTCTTTTGGATGTTGCCCTAACTCAACAAGGTTGCTAAAAAGTTCTTTAACATTAGTCATGTTAAAGTTTCCAGCCATAATTAAATTACGGTGCATCCAGTTATTTTGTCTTAAAAAAGGATGTACACTTTCTACACTATTTTTACCAAATGTTCCATAACGCACATGACCTAGCAACACCTCTCCAATGTATGGAATATGCTTTTTCTGTAAAGCAACATCGTCAGCATATTCAGGATTTTCAGTAAGCTCTTTATTAATTCGTTCGTTAATTTGAGCAAAAATATCCTGAATTGGTTGTTGCTCAATAGAACGGACTCTACTAATATATCGCTCTCCAGGTTTTGTATCTAATTTAATACTGGCAAACCCTGCACCATCTTGACCACGATTGTGCTGTTTTTCCATTAATAGATACATTTTGTTTACGCCGTAAAAGGCACTTCCATATTTTTCCTTATAATATTCTAAGGGTTTTAAAAGCCTAATATGTGCAATTCCACATTCGTGTTTTAAAGCGTCACTCATTGTTTTAGTGTTTTGTTTTAATTCCTGATTACTCAAGAATGACAAATTAGTGAATCCATAATAGTAACATTATGGTAGTTCTATTATAATTAAAAAACGCGCTCAATTTTTGAGCGCGTTGGTTTATGTTAATTCTATTTCAAATTGCGTTAACGCCTTGAATTGCTGAAGTCGCTTATGGACTTCAATGCCTTCTAAATTTTCCATACGCTCAGTTCCAAATTTCTCAACACAAAAAGAGGCCAATGTTGATCCATAAATAACTGCCTTTTTCATGTTCTCAAAAGAAATGTTATTTGTTTTAGCTAAAAACCCAGCAAATCCACCAGCAAAAGTATCTCCAGCTCCTGTAGGGTCGAAAACTTCTTCTAAAGGAAGTGCAGGAGCAAAAAACACATTATCATGATTAAACAATAATGCACCGTGTTCTCCTTTTTTAATCACTACATACTCAGGACCCATTTCATGAATCTTTCTTGCCGCAACAACTAAAGAGTATTCTCCAGTAAGTTGTCGTGCTTCCTCATCATTGATGGTAATTACGTCTACTCTTTTAATCACATTCATGAGATCTTCTAAAGCACAATCCATCCAGAAATTCATGGTGTCTAAGACAACTAAATCCGGTTTAGCAGTCATTTGATCTAGCACGCTTGATTGCACTAAAGGATGTAAATTGCCTAGCATAACTACTTTGGAGTCTCTATAGGAATTTGGTACTACAGGTTTAAAATCTGCCAATACATTTAACTCAGTAACTAAAGTGTCGCGAGAATTCATATCGTTATGATACAAGCCACTCCAAAAGAAAGTTTTTCCTTCTTTTACAATTTCAACACCAGAAATATCCATATTTTTATTAGACAATAGGTCTAAATGTTCTTGTGGAAAATCGCCTCCAACAATAGAAACTATAGCAGAATCTACATTGAATTGAGATGCAGCTAACCCTATAAAGGTAGCGGCACCACCAAGTATTTTATCTGTCTTTCCAAAAGGTGTTTCAATAGCATCAAATGCTACGGTACCTACAATCACTAATTTACTCATAAAGAGGCTTAAAAATTTACTGCAAATATAATCGTTTAAGCACTAATACACGAATATTTTTATTGCCAATTAAATTTCAAAAAGAAGCCTTTGTAAATTGAATTGTTGGGGGGTTAGAGGAGGCTTTGTTTACTCCAAAGGGCATGGTATTTACCGTGAAATTTTAAAAGGGAATCATGATTGCCTTGTTCAACAATATTTCCGTTTTCCATTACCAAAATAGTGTCTGCATTAGCAATAGTACTCAAGCGGTGGGCGATGACTATTACTGTTTTTCCATGTGCTTTAAAATTCTCGATTACTTTTTTTACAGTTGATTCTGAGTGTGTGTCTAAGGCAGAAGTAGCTTCGTCTAATAGTAAAATTTCGGGATCTTTGTATAGTGCTCGTGCAATGGAAATGCGTTGTTTTTGGCCTCCTGAAAGCATTGCACCATTTTCTCCAACCTGAGTTTCAAAACCATTTGGGAATTTCTCAACAAATTCTGTAATTCCAAGATGGGTTGAGAGTTTTAAAACCCGTTTCATGTTTGGAAACGATTCTCCTAAAGCAATATTTTCTATAATCGTTCCTGAAAACAAGTTGAGTTGTTGTGGCACGACACCTATGACCTGGCGTAAGCTTTTGTAATCAATATGTTTTAGGTCGTATTTGTCAAGTAATATTTTACCATCTTTAATTTGGTATAGGTTTTGGAGCAAGGCAATAAGTGTGGTTTTACCACTACCGCTTTCGCCAACTATAGCTGTGGTTTTATTCTTTTTAATAGTTGCATTAAAATTTTTAAATACCTCAATTCGTGACCCGTAACGAAAGGATACATTATTAAAAGTGATATCACCAAGGTCTTCTTTTGTAATTTCAAGTTTGTTTTCGCTTTCTTCCCGTTCTAAATCCATAATTTCAAATAACCTGTCCGCCGCTATAAGCGCATTTTGAATGGTTTTATTCATTCCAATTAAGGAGGCAACAGGAGGTGTGAAATAACCTATTAGTGCGTAAAAAGAAAATAATTCTCCAGTAGTTATTTCGCCATCGAGGACATATCCAGAGCCTATCCAGAGCAAAACCACAGTAAAAATAGAAGCTAAAAACTGAGTGGATGTACCAGAGAAAACACTATTTAATCCAGATTTATAGGTTGTGAATAATAGCTTTACAAAACTGTTTTCAGTTTTAATATTTGAAAATTCTTCAATACCAAATTCTTTTATGGTTCTTACATGGGTAATGCTTTCTACTAATTGTGTTTGAAGTTCGGCGGCATCCTCCATGAGTTTACGTTCTACTTTTTTATTAAACCGATCCATCAAAATATAGATAATTATATAAAATGGGATAATTAGTAGTATTACTAATGCTAATTTCCAATAATAGGTAAACATCAAGCTAAATGAAAAAATAACAATGAATATGTTTACCAATAGGTCTATGGCTACGTTATTAATAAAGGCTCTTATTTTAACAGCATCACTAATTCTTGAAGTGATTTCTCCAATTTGCATAGTATCAAAAAAGCGCTGTGGTAAACGTAGTAAATGTTTGTAGTATCCTAAAATAAGTTTTGCATCTATGAGTTGTCCCGTTTTTAAAACAAAGATGCTTTTTTTACTGCCTATATATACTTGTAGTAATACAATCCCTAACATTGCAAAACTAAGTAAGTTTAATAATTTCCGGTTGCCTCCAACTAAAACATAATCGGTTATTTTCTGTACATAAATAGAGGTAGACAGTCCTAGTATTGTAAAAATTATAGCGCCAAATAAGGCTTGTATTAGAATGCTTTTGTGGGGTTGTATTAAATCCCAAAAGCGTTTAAGGACACTTGTTTTGTCATTATAGGTTTTAAAATCATCATTTTTAGCAAAAAGAATTAAAACTCCAGTCCAAGTTTTTTTAAAGGTATCGTAATTATGGGCCGTCATTTTTCCTGTTCCTGGATCCATAACTTTTATCTTTTTTTTTGAGACCTTGTAAATTACAACATAATGGTGAAGCTGCTCTTTTACAATAATATGTGCAATGGCTGGTAATGGAATTTTTGGGATAGCATCGATATCTCCTTTTACTCCTTTAGCGGTAAAGCCCATTTTTTCGGCGGCTTCAATAACACCCAATACATTGGTGCCGTGAGTATCGGTATTGGCAAATTGTCTGATTTTAGCAATGGGTAAGTTGACACCAAAGTGGTTGCCAATAGAAGCTAAACAGGCTGCGCCACAATCTTTAATATCGTGTTGTTTTATTTTTATACTTGGCATTTTTAGTTGTGTTGAAAATGGATTCCTGCCATCGCAGGAATGACAATACTTAATTTATGTCAATTATTTTGGGGTTAAACCAATCGTCTACTTTGTCAAATAATAAATCAAACAAGCTTCTTCGTGTTATAAAAAAACGAGTGGTTAGTGTCATGCCTTTTGAAATACTTGTGATATAGCCATTTTTTAATTGTAATTTTTTGGTATCTAAGCTACATCGTACTTTGAAATAACGGGTGTTGTTTTGAACAGAACTGTTTTTGTCAATCTCAATGACTTTGCCTGTTATCATGCCCCATTGGTTGTAATTAAATGCATCGAGTTGAAATTTTACAACTTGCCCAATTTTTAATAAACCAATATCGTTTGGGCTAACTAAATTCTCTACAATTAAATTAGAGTTAGGAGAAATAGTTGCGATTACTTGTGAAGCGTTTATAAATGATCCTGTTTGTACGCCTAATACATTTTCTAAAGTGCCGGAAATTGGAGCCGTAAGTATATAGTTTTCGGCATCACTGTCAAGGCTTAAAATAGTGCTTTTTAGTGTTATTAAACGCTCTTCCAAGTCTCGTTTTTGCGATTCCCATTGTGAGCGTTGTTGTTTTGTAAAAGCAGATTGTGCCTGTTTGGCTTTGTTAAGTTCGTAAGTGTACGTTTCGAACTCTGCTTTTGCAATAACAGCTTTTTTATATAATTTCTTATAGCGTTTATAATTGGTTCTGGCTTGATATATACGTTGTTGTAATTCTCTTTTTTGTGCGGAATAAGCATTATAGTTTTCTAAACCTTTAGAGGTTTTTAAGCTGTCGGTGTTTTGATTTAAGAGCCAATTAATATCCTTTAAATAAAGCAAGTTAGAGGCATGTAAACTATCATTTAGTGATTTTTTAGCTTCTAGATTTACTGAAGAAATTATTAATAAGGTGTCTCCTACTTTTACTTGCCTGTTGTTTTTCAAGTGGGTAGATATAATTTTACCACTTACAATAGTGTTAAGTGGCACATTATTCTGACTGGAGCGTATCATTCCTCTGCTTTGGCTGCTAATATCTAGTTTAATAACGGGCAAACAGGCTAAAACGGTAATAGCCGCTATTACAACCATTAAGTATATAGAAATGCTCTTTGTTTTATTTTTCGCACTTAAGTTTTCAAGGTTGTGTATGGGGTCTGAACTGAAGTTCATTTTATACTTTTATAAACAAAAAGAGGTGCCTTTTTGCATTGAATAATAACTTTTTGATAATTTTAGTGATTTTTTATAATTATTTTTTGTTCGTTAGTCTTAAATATTTCTTTGTTTTTTTTTATAAGTTTAAATAATAGAAACACAAATACTACTAAAGGAACACCAATAATATAAATAGAATAATTACCATAAATATCTATGATAGAGACTATTTCAGAATTTGAATTACCAAATTTATTATTCAAAAATAGACCTAATACCCCTGTAATATTATTTATGGTATGAAGGAGAATTGTCATTCCTACGCTTTTTGTCTTGTAGTAAACATACCCTATAAACAATCCTAAAATTAATGCGCTAATAATGCTGATTAAGCTAGTAAAATGCATTAGTGCAAACATTAGAGCCGATAATACTATCGCTATTTTTGGAGAATATTTGAACAGAAAACCTTTTAAAATAACCCCTCTAAATATTATCTCTTCGATAATGGGAGCTAATAAAATAGCGGAAATAATAAAAGAAAATGAAAGAGATTCTTTAACTATTTCTGAAGTATTAAAAAAGAAATAGATAGGGATTCTAACACTAATTTGATACAGTCCCACTATGGACATCAAAAAAAGGATGTTTTTATATAATCTAAAGTTAAAGCTTACCTTTACCTTATTTAGTTTGTTAACAGTGTAATATGATATAACAAAAAATATAAAATAAGATATGTAAGTTGTTGTAAACATTATTTCTTTTGGTAATTCGGGAAATAATATTTTAATAATAAAAACGGACGCCGATAAAGCAACAATAATACTTGAAAATAAAATAACCTCAATAAATGAAGAGGGGAAAGGGTTTTTACTCATTATTTTGTATTTAATAAGGGCTAAGCCGTTATGCTTAACCCTTATGTTTTGTAAAGAATTTTAGAGCTCTATAAATTCAAGAAAAACGCACCTGTATTCCACCAAAGAGCTATTATATTGTGACCAACTTGGTTGAATTTATCTACAGCACCACCATCGCCTTCATCCATAAAAGCCACATAAGGTATATCACATCCTCCATCAATACTAATTTGTTCTTTTGCATTCAATTCCTGAACACCTAAATTTTGTAAATTCATAATTATTAATTTTATAGGCCTGCATATATCAGGCCTGATTACACATTAAAATTTGTTACAAAACAGTTAGGGTTGTTTTTATTACTTGCAATATAAGTAGGAAAAATGATATAAACAAATATATATGTAAGTTTTTACACTTGATAAATGTATGATAAATCAATAATACGCTTTAGTTAGAAGTTTATTTGCAATAAAGAATAGTGTGTTTTATTTAATAGGTAAACTATAATGATGAAGTGATGGTCACGGCAATAAAATCATTATATTTTCAAAAGAGACATCAAAATATTCTGACTGGAATTCGTTTTATTAATGAGGGAAACATAATGTATTTCTTTAAAGTAATTCAGATTAATAGGATTTATTAAAATCA
>Ga0209395_1003646_pt1 | contig 18773 bp, 14 predicted proteins | sample GOMGulsemesocosm_3_FD_184635 | JGI IMG/M metagenome (GOLD analysis project Ga0209395, IMG submission 184635) | Methane-oxidizing microbial communities from mesocosms in the Gulf of Mexico - GOM9D Gulf of Mexico (SPAdes) (version 2) | ecosystem: Environmental > Aquatic > Marine > Cold seeps... | reverse complement strand
CAGCTTTTTCAATCGGACGCATAACCATAGACATGCCCGTAATGGCAACATTATCTGTAATTTCCATATGACCATTGATAACACTCCCGCCACCAATCAGACAGTTAGCCCCTAGTTTTAAACTACCCGCAAGTAAAGTACCACCGGAGAGAGCGGTATTTTTACCAATTTGTACGTTATGTCCAATCTGGCATTGATTATCAATAATAACACCATCGGCAATAATCGTATCTTCAATGGCGCCTCGATCTATCGTAGAACAAGCGCCGATGTCAACACGATCGCCAATAATTACTCGGCCAATTTGCGGGATTTTAATCCATTTATCACCGTCATTAGCAAAGCCAAAACCGTCGGCGCCAATAACAGTACTACTGTGTACTAAACATTCAGCACCAATGATAACATTGTGATAAATTGTCACATTAGCCCAGAGTTGTGTACCTGTGCCAATGTTAGTATTTTTACCAACGAAACAGCCCGCACCAATAATCACATTATCAGCCAGTGTAACACCGGTTTCAATAACAGCATTAGCACCGATAGCTACGTTTTTACCCATCACGACATCTGCAGCAATAACGGCACTTGGCGCAATATCGGATGCAGCAACAGGTGTTGTATCTAATAATTGAGCAACCAGTGCAAAACCCACATACGGATTTTTCATTACTAAGGCATTAGTTTTACAGGCGGCAAGATCCGCTTCTCTTACGATAACAGCAGAGGCTGTAATACTCTCTAACTTATCACTAAATTTACTGTCGTTTAAAAATGTGATACTACCTGGTTGAGTATTATGCATGGCACTAATTGCGTTAATTTCAACGCTACCATCACCGTGTAATTCAGCATCGAGTGCTGTTGCTATTTCTTGTAACGTAATCACCATGTAAAGCCTTTCTATCAATTATTTCAATTACTTCAATTATTTACTTAATTCTTGAATCACTTTATCAGAAATATCTAGACCTGGTTTAGCAAACAGTACTGCTTGCTTAGTTACTACGAGGTCGTATTGTTCACGCTCTGATACTGATTTAATCGCGTTTTGAAGTAATACAATTAGCTTATTTTGCTCTTCTTGGTTACGGCGTTGTTGATCTTCTTTAAACGCTTTACCTTTTAATTTTAACTGCGCATCAAGTTGCTCAAGTTGGCGAACCAGTTGCGTTTGCTCTTGTTGTGTCATTAACGCTGCATCACGTTGACGCTTTTCGTTTAATGACACTAATTCAGATTGCAGCTTTTTAAGCTCAGCAACACGAGGTTGAAATTCTTCATTCAGTTTTTTACCTACAGCTTCACGTTGTGGTAACTGTTGCATAATTTTGCCTGCATCAACAACCGCATAACCTGCCGCTGAAGCGGTAAATGACGCGCCAAATGCTAAAGCAATTGCTGTTGATTTTAATGATTTTTTCATGTTAATCCTTTATCGAATTTTATAATTATTACGATTCATAATACTAAATAAACAGTGTGACTGAATTAGAAGGTAGTACCAATGTTAAAGGTAAATACTTCTGTTTTATCGCCATCATACTTCTTAAGTGGTCTAGCCAGCGAGAATACTAAAGGCCCCATAGGAGATAACCATTGCAGGCTGACACCAGCTGAAGCTCGAATACGTGAAGGATCGGCATAATCACCAATAGCTCCACAGCTGCTAGTGCATGGTGCATAATCATTGGCATCAAATTCGGTATCCCAAACAGAGCCTGCATCTACAAAAACGGTAGTCCGCACTAAATTTGCATACTCTTCACTTAAGAAAGGCGTAGGAAAAATCAGTTCCATACTTGCCGTAGCCAGTGCATTACCACCGATTGAAGCCGATGTACCGGTAATAGTAGCATCACCACCAGTTGGATTACCGCCATTTGATATACCATTTTGCAAGCCTTTCGGACTGACCGTATTACTATTGAAACCACGTAGAGAGTAGAAACCACCGGCATAGTAATTTTCATAAAATGGTAGAACATGATCATCTCCGTTTGAAGTAGACCCATAACCATTACCATACGCAACACGACCACGCATCAAGAGCGACCAACGATGGTTTTCAGAAATAGGGAAATAGACTTTGTTCTCGGCACTCACTTTGAAGAACTGCACATCGGAGCCAGGTAACGTTATATTAAAACTGGCTTTTTGTTCTGAACCTGCAGTCGCAAATACACCCCGGTTTAACGTGCGTCGACGCCATGAAATAGAAGTGTCTATATTTTGGAAAACTACAAAATTACCATCATTTTCTCCATTTGGATTATAAATATCCCAGAATCTATCAGCTTGTGCATAAGAACTCGTTTGCGATATTTTATTCCACTCGTAACCTAGCGACATACTTAACGTATTAATTTCATTGACAGGGAAGCCTAAAGTACCAGATACCCCATAGGTACGATTATTATAATCAATGATATTAGCTTTGCCCGCTTGAAAATCAGTAAAATAAAGCTTGCCACCAAAACTGACACCATCAACCGTGAAATACGGGTCGGTATAGCTAACATTCAAGCTCTTTGAGTTCTTATTGGTACTGATATTAATACTGGCTTTATTACCTGTACCAAAGAAATTATCTTGCTGCACACCCGCAGTTAAACTCAAACCAGATTCAGAACCAAAACCAACACCCGCATTAAACGAACCAGCAGGCTGTTCTTTAACGCTAACATTAACGTCAACCACATCCATTTCACCTGGTATTCTAACTGTATCTGCGGTAACGTTTTCAAAGAAGCCTAATTGATTTAAACGCACTTTAGAACGGTCAATAAGTTGGCTCGATAACCAAGTACCTTCCATTTGACGCATTTCGCGACGTAACACTTCATCTTTAGTTACATCGTTACCAGAAAAATTAATACGGCGAACATAAATCCGCGGACCAGGATCAACCGACACAGTAAGATTTACAGTGTTGTTTTCATCATTAATTTCAGGATAAGTTGATACTTTTGGATAAGCATAACCGAAACGGCTTAAATAACGACTTAATCGCGTTTCCATTGCCGTCACTTTAGCGCCACTATATAGATCGCCAGAAGTAAGGTTTAATAGATTTTGTAGACCCGTTTCTTTATCTGCCAAATCACCTGATAATGCAATGTTACCTAAATGGTATTGCGCACCTTCTGTCATTTTAAGCGTAATATAGATACTTTCTTTATTCGGCGTCATTGATACTTGAGTCGCGTCCATGTTGAAACGAATATAACCGTTATCCACATAATGACTGCGTAGTTTTTCTAAATCACCAGCCAAGAGCTGTTTTTGGTATTTCTGGTCAGCCATGACATTCCACCAAGGCGTAAAGTCACTTAACTCAAATAGGTTCTTCAATTCTCGAGTCGAATAAACAGTATTACCAAGGATATTAAGCTGCTTAATTTCCGCGGATTTACCTTCAACAAAACTAAATTTAACATCGATACGGTTACGCGGCAATGTTGTCAGAATGGTTTTAATCTTCGCACTATAACGACCGGCACCGTAGTAAAACTCTTGTAAACCTTGTTCAACAGAACGAATGATCGTACGGTCAATGGGTTCGCCGACTCGGATACCCGAAGATTCTAAGCTTTCTTTAAGTTGTTCTTCAGGAATAGCTTCATTACCAATAAATTCAATACTACTAATGGTCGGTAGCTCTGTCACTTTAAAGACAAGCGTATTGTTTTCTCTATATAACTGAATATCGTCAAAATTGCCTGAAGCGTATAACTTCTTAATCGCTAGAGAGAAGTCACTACTGCTGACAGTATCGCCTTCACGTAAAGGTATGTTTAATAATGCCGCGCCTAAAGTTACACGTTGTAAGCCTTCAATTTGGATATCTTTAACAACAAAGCTATCAGAGGAAGTCGCCGCATTGGCACTTGAAAGTAAGCAAATGCTGGACAACAGTGCAGCAGCAAAAAATCTATTAATCTTCATTATTATTAAATAATCCCTAAACGCATTTTGATTTATAAACGAGCAAAATCATTAAATAAGGCAATTCCCGTTAATAGCATTATTACCACGGAACCAAATCTGAAACCAATCTCTTGTATTTTTTCAGGCACAGCTTTACCTGTGACTAACTCAAAACTATAAAATACCAAATGCCCGCCATCGAGCACTGGTAACGGCAACAGATTCATTATGCCTAAATTAATACTGATCAAAGCAAGAAAACCAAGGAAATAAACTAAGCCATAATTCGCACTTGCTCCTGCACTCTTCGCAATCGAGATTGGACCGCTAAGGTTATCTAGCGAAATATCTCCAGTGAGCAAACGACCGAGCATCTTGAAAGTTAACGTTGTTAATTCCCAAGTTCTTTCTACTGATTTTTCGACGGCACTAAGCATACCATATTGAATATCGACCACATAATCTTCCGGATAACTTGCCACAACTGGCGCGACACCGAGGTAACCTTGTGCAATTCCTTGTCTATTATCACGTGACTTGGGGATGACCATCAATTGATGAGTACCTCCAGCACGGCGTACAGTTAAACTCAGAGACTGGTTTGGGCTTGCTTGAATAGCCGTGACAACACTTTGCCAATCAGCTACATCATTATCAGCAATAGCAGTGATCACATCACCAACTTTTAAACCAGCATCTTGACCAGCACTACCATCGACAACCTTAGCTATTTCTAAACTGATTGAAGGTCTAAATGGCTGTAAACCAAGACTGGTGATAGGTGACTGCTTTTCTATATCAAACTGCCAATTACGTAAATCAACCTGTCGGTCAACACTGTAATTCTGTTCTTCCAACTTCAAGCGTACCACCATGGACTCAGCATCCATTCGGTCTATCAGTTTAAGTGTAACTTCACTCCAATCAATGACATTTTCGCCATCAATGGCTGTAATGATTGCCGGTGCAGTTACACCTGATTCAGCCACAATTGAATTAGGCGTTACTGCACCAATAACGGGTTTCACACTCGGTACACCGATCATGAACATAAGCCAAAAGGCAACTAACGCTAACGCAAAGTTTGCCAAAGGCCCGGCTGCAACAATCGCGATACGCGATAACACAGGTTTGCCATTAAAAGCTTGCGATTTTAATTCTTCCGGAACATCTTCGACACGCTCATCAAGCATCTTCACAAAGCCACCGAGCGGGATCATAGCAATAGCGTATTCACAGCCATCTTTGCCTTTATGCATCCAAATTGTCTTACCAAAACCAATCGAAAATCGTAATACTTTCACACCACATTTTCGAGCAACCCAAAAGTGCCCAAATTCATGTATTGCGACAAGCATGCCAAGTGCAACAATAAAAGCACCCAAATTCCAAAGAGAAGATATCATTAATTAACCTTGCTTATAATTTGCAGCGCATGATTTCTTGCAGCTTCATCTATCGCAAGTAAACCCTCAATAGATTCAGGCTCTGATTGTGATAATACCGAAAGCGATTCAGCCACTGTTGCTGCAATATCAGTAAAACTAATTTGCTTATTTAAGAATGCAGCAACTGCAATTTCATTTGCGGCATTAAGTGTTGTCGTTGCCGCTTGACCTTGATAACAAGCCTCAATAGCAAGTTTCAAACAAGGGTAACGATCGTAATCAGGTTGTAAAAACGTCAACTCACCCATATTGAAAAAATCTAAGGGTTGCACACCCGATAGCATACGTTCTGGATAAGCCATTGCATGCGCAATCGGCGTGCACATATCTGGTTCACCCATCTGAGCGATTACCGAACCATCAGTATATTGCACCATAGAATGAATCACAGATTGCGGATGAATAATGACTTGTATTTGCTCTTTTTTAGCATTAAATAACCAACGCGCTTCAATATATTCTAAGCCTTTATTCATCATGGTCGCGGAATCAACAGATATTTTCTGTCCCATCGACCAATTTGGATGTGCACAAGCTTGTTCAGGAGTAACATTAGCCAGCGTCGTTATATCGCTATAGCGAAATGGGCCACCTGACCCCGTCAATAAAATCTTTGATATACCCGCCGCAGTTAAATCACAATGCCCAAGCTGCCCCTGAATACTCGCAGGTAATGACTGAAAAATGGCATTATGTTCACTATCAATGGGTAATAACTCTGCGCCATATTGCTGAACAGCATCCATAAAGAATGCGCCCGACATAACCAATGCTTCTTTATTAGCCAGTAGAATTCGCTTACCCGCTTTTACTGCGGCCATTGTCGGCATTAAACCTGCTGCGCCAACAATAGCAGCCATGACCATGTCGTTTTCTGGTAATGCTGCCACATCGCATAATGCGTCAAGGCCGTATAAAACGTCGATACGACTGTCTAACGATTTTAATGCTTTAGTCAAACGTAACGCCGCTTGCTCATCAAGCATCACTGCGTAGCGTGGTTTAAACTCTAAACATTGTGCTAATAACTCAATATCGTTGGTATTAGCAGTTAGAGCTTGAATCGAAAAGCGTTGTGGATTTTCACGAACTACAGCAAGAGTGCTCTTCCCGATAGAACCGGTTGCACCTAAAATCGTTAATCCTGTCACTGTTAGTGCTCCCTAAAACCATACGAGATATAATACTGCAAACACAGGTAGAGCAGCCGTCAAGCTATCGATTCTGTCTAAAATCCCGCCATGACCCGGCAATAAATTACCACTATCTTTAACACCTGCTTCACGCTTAAACATACTTTCGTTTAAGTCACCTAGCGTTGAAGATAGTGATGTAATAAAACATGCAAGCAAGATTACGACAAACTTGTCAGTCGCAAGTTCCCCAGATGGTGAAACTGTCATTAATACTGCAGCAATTAACGCCACTAACATCGAAACGATCACACCACCGAAGAAACCTTCTCGCGTTTTCCCTGGGCTAACTTTAGGCGCAAGTTTATTTTTACCAAATTTCTTACCAGAGAAATAAGCGCCAGTATCCGCGCCCCAAACTAGGAACATAACCAACATAACCAACCAAGCACCCGCGGTTTGGTCATGGGCAAAGTCATGAGAACGCAGAGCCATCATGCCCCAGAAAAAAGGAATTAAAGTGAAGATACCGAAGACAACTTTAACAAGGTTATTATTAGTCCATGCCTTCGCACTATTCGGGTAAGTTAATACTAATGCCAAACAAACTAACCACCAAATAGCGCCGATAGTTAGAATGCCTTGGACGATATAATTTAAGACAATTTTGCCTTCAACTACTTGCCAAATATTTAATACACTTGGCGGCACGAGCAATAACGTAGCACCCAGTAGTAATGAGTAACCTACAGTTAATGCATTTGGTAATTTGTCATTATTCTTATCTACTAAAACAGCCCATTCTTTTGTTGCAAGAATAAACACACCAGCAATCGCTAATGCAAACCACTGCAGTGGTAAGAAGAAAATGGCAGCAAGAGCCAATGGCGCTAAGATTAGCGCGGTAGTAATTCGTTGCTTAAGCAAAAGTAAATCCCCTGTTATAAAATCATTAGTCCGTTTGTTATTGGTAAGACAACAAACTTTACTATCTATTCGATGACAAAAAGTTGATATATTTAATGTCAAATAATATCGTCTATTGCGACTTATTTCTGTTTTCTAAAATTGCTTTAATCTGCGATCCAGTGCCGCCGAATCGACGTTCACGGTCAACAAAATCAACGATGGCATCGGCAAATGAGGAACTATCAAAGTCAGGCCAAAGTACATCGGTAAAATACAGCTCAGCATAAGCCATTTGCCATAACAAAAAGTTACTAATACGATGGTCACCGCCAGTACGGATCATTAAGTCAACATTAGCCTGATCTGCCATGGTTATATTTCTAGCAAATAAACTACAATTTATATCTGCTACAGAAATTTCGTTATCTTGTACGGCTTGCGCTATTTGTTTTGTTGCATTGACTATATCCCATTGACCGCCGTAATTAGCTGCCACATTCAGGATCAAACTAGTATTACCAGCTGTTAATTCTTGCGCATCTTTGATTTTTTTTTGAATAGCCGGACTAAACGCAGAGATATCACCGATAATATTCAAGCGAATATCGTTTTTATGCAGCTTTTTTACTTCACGACTCAGCACGGTCATGAATAATTTCATTAACATACTGACTTCTTCTTCAGGTCGTCGCCAATTCTCACTACTAAAGGCAAATAACGTTAATGATTCAACGCCCATTTTTAGTGCACTATTTACCGTACGGCGAACAGATTTAACGCCTTCAGCATGACCTTTAACTCGAATTTTCCCACGTAGTTCTGCCCAACGGCCATTGCCATCCATGATAATCGCAACATGCTTGGGAATTGAGTTGTTAACTAGGGTTTCGAGCTCTACTGAATTAATCATTACACTTTGTATCCATCAAAAATTAAAACGCCGCGTACAAACACGGCATTTTAGAATAAAGAAAATAAACTTATACTTCCATTAAGTCTTTTTCTTTATCCGCTAATACTGAATCAATTTGCTTGATATAAATATCAGTAATTTTTTGAATTTCATCTTGCGCGCGACGTTCGTCGTCTTCACCGATTTCTTTCTCTTTTAATAGTGCTTTGATATCACCATTTGCGTCTCGACGGATGTTACGCACTGCAACTCGGCTTTGTTCTGCTTCGGCACGAACGATCTTGATGAAGTCTTTACGACGTTCTTCAGTCAGCGCAGGCAGAGGAATACGGATATTAGTACCCGCTGATTGTGGGTTCAGACCTAGATCTGACATCATAATCGCTTTCTCAACAGCTTGAACCATAGTTGCATCAAATACAGTAATGCTTAAAGTACGTGAATCTTCTGTACCGATATTACCAATTTGGTTTAGTGGCGTGTTAGCACCATAGTAAGAAACAGAAATACCATTCAAGATACTTGGATGTGCACGACCAGTACGCACTTTAGAAAGTTGGCCTTTTAATGCTTCGACGCTTTTACCCATACGGTTTTGAGCATCATCTTTAATTTCGTTGATCACAACGTCTTCCTTAAATATGTAGAGTTTATTAACTCTATGAAGTCTACTTGAATTAATCTATTTATTTTAATTAACTTAGCTATTTAATTAACTTAGCTAGTGTAAATCAATTCAATTTAGAGGTCTTGTACTAAAGACCGCTAAATACTAAACAATATAATTTATTTACTGAATATGAGATCCAGTATTATTTCTTTGCTGTATTTGAAATCAATGTGCCTTCGGCTTCCCCCATGATAACACGGCGTAAAGCACCAGGTTTGTTCATGTTAAATACACGCATTGGTAAGTCATGATCTCGTGCCATTGTGAATGCAGAAAGATCCATCACTTTTAATTCTTTTTCAACAACTTCACGATATTCAAGTGTTTCGTAGAATTCAGCATCCGGGTTTTTCACTGGATCTTCTGAATAAACACCTTCAACCTTCGTTGCTTTCAGTACGATATCAGCTTCAATTTCAATACCACGTAAACACGCAGCTGAATCTGTTGTACAGAATGGGTTACCAGTACCCGCAGAGAAAATAACTACGCGTCCTGTTTTAAGCAAGCTAATCGCTTCAGCCCAGTTGTAGCTATCACATACACCACGTAATTCAATCGCAGACATTAGACGAGCATTCACATAAGCACGGTGAAGTGCATCACGCATCGCTAAACCGTTCATCACTGTTGCTAGCATGCCCATGTGATCGCCCACTACACGATTCATGCCAGCCTCAGCTAGACCTGCACCGCGGAATAAGTTACCGCCACCAATAACCAAACCAACTTGAACTCCGAGTTCAACAATTTCTTTGATCTCTTGCGCCATACGGTCTAGCACTTTTGCATCAATACCAAATTCTTCGTTGCCCATTAGTGCTTCGCCACTAAGTTTAAGCAGAATACGACGATATGCTGGTTTTGAGTTGGTAGTCATAATGATCTCTCTATCCTAATTGTGGAAAAACCGCAGCCTAAGCCGCGGTCTAATATTAAATCTTAGCAATAATTAAAATTATGCTTTTTGAGCTGCTGCTACTGTCGCTGCAACTTCAGCTGCAAAATCATCTGCCGCTTTTTCGATGCCTTCACCCACTTCGATACGGATGAATGTTTCAACGTCTGCGCCTTCTTCTTTAAGAAGTTGACCAACAGTTTTAGCAGGGTCCATGATGAAAGCTTGGCCTGTAAGGCTCACTTCACCAGTGAATTTCTTCATACGACCAACAACCATTTTCTCAGCGATTTCTTGTGGCTTGCCACTTTTAACTGCGATATCGATTTGAATTGCACGTTCTTTTTCTACTACTTCAGCAGGAACGTTTTCTGGCTTAACAAATTCTGGTTTAGCTGCTGCTACGTGCATAGCAATTTTCTTAGCTAATTCAGCGTCGCCGCCTTTAAGAGATGTAACAACACCGATAGTACCGCTGTGTACGTATTCAGCTAGGTTATCACCTTTAACTACTAATACACGACGTACGTTGATGTTTTCACCGATTTTAGCAATCAGGTTAGCACGCGCTTCTTCAACTGTTAGACCAGCTTCGAATTCTGCTGCTAGAAGTTCTTCAGCAGTAGTGAATTCACCAGCAAGTGCAACGTTTGCAACTTGATCAGCAAATGCTAAGAAGCTTGAATCTTTAGCTACGAAATCTGTTTCAGAGTTAATTTCAACTAAGATAGCAACGCCGTTGGCAATTTTTGTTTTGATAACGCCTTCAGCAGCGATACGGCCTGCTTTTTTAGCCGCTTTAATCGCGCCTGATTTACGCATATTTTCAATTGCAAGTTCCATGTCGCCTTCAGAAGCAACAAGCGCTTTTTTACAATCCATCATGCCTGCAGCTGTACGTTCGCGCAGTTCTTTAACCATTGCAGCAGTAATTGCCATGGGTAATTTCCTCAATTCTTATACAAAAAAAAACAGGAGCCATAAAGGCTCCTGCTAACTAAATAGTGCACTTAGTTAATAAGAGCATCGATTTAATCGATAAGCCTTATTATTTAGCTTCTTCGATGAAGTCGCTTTCAGCTTGTGCTGCGATGTCTTGATTACGGCCTTCGTTTACGCTTGCTGCAACAGCACCGGCGTAAAGTTTGATAGCACGGATCGCATCATCGTTACCAGGAACAACGAAATCAATGTTGTCTGGGTTTGAGTTTGTATCAACAATAGCTACTACTGGGATACCTAGGTTGTTAGCTTCTTTAATAGCGATGTGCTCGTGGTCAGCATCGATAATGAAGATAACGTCTGGTAAACCGCCCATAGTTTTGATACCACCAAGGCTTTTCTCTAGTTTTTCCATTTCACGAGTGTTCATTAGAGCTTCTTTCTTAGTAAGTTGCTCGAATGTACCGTCTTGTGCTTGTGCTTCTAGAGTTGTTAGACGTTTGATTGATTGACGCACTGTTTTCCAGTTAGTCAACATACCGCCTAACCAGCGATGATCAACGTAGAACTGGTCACATGAAAGTGCAGCTTCTTTGATTGTTTCGCCAGCAGCTTTCTTAGTACCAACAAAAAGTACTTTACCTTTTTTGTCTGCAACGTTCTTGATAAAACCAAGAGCTTCGTTGAACATAGGTACAGTTTGTTCTAAGTTGATGATATGTACTTTACTACGTGCACCGAAAATGAATTGCTTCATCTTAGGGTTCCAGTAACGAGTTTGGTGACCGAAATGAACACCGGCTTGTAGCATATCGCGCATTGATACTGTAGACATTTTAAATTCCTTAAGTTTGTATGGGGTTAGGCCTCCACACATCCCATTTTTTCGACCTTTGAATCTAAATTATTGTTAATAAAATCAAGCAATAATCAAACAAAACAAAAGCACCCCGACAAATGTGACGATGTGTGTGTGATTTATATAAAATATGTATGTATGAAATTCTACAAATTCCAGAATCTGAGATTTGTAAATTCATTGCGCGCTTTATACCATATCTAACTAGACAGCACAAATACCACACACAAAATTATTTCACCCAGCACATCTAAGTGGGTTAATTTTAGTGCAAAATTCGAGAAACATATAACGGCCAATTTCCATATTTGGCCGCTCGAATTTTTAGCTAATACATACAGAGCGCAATTAAATAGCCGCGAATCAAATTAAATCTCATTTAGCCGCTAAAAAATTTATACTTATCGGCTTTATTAGCGTTACAATAATGCTAATAAAACAAATTACCTATCAAATATAAAGAGTGGACGATGAGCGTAACCATTAAAACTGCAGAACAAATCGAAAAAATGCGCGTTGCAGGACGTTTAGCTGCACAAGTACTAGAGATGATTGAACCATTTGTAGTGGTTGGCACAACAACACAAGAACTGAATGACCGTTGTCATGCATTTACTCTTGCTAATGATGCAACATCAGCACCACTTTTTTACCCAAGCTATGATGAAAACGATACCAGTGCATTTCCGAAATCAATCTGCACTTCAATCAACACCGTAGTATGTCACGGTGTGCCAGATGACCGTCCATTACAAGATGGCGATATCGTAAATCTAGACATCACAGTAATCAAAGACGGTTTCCACGGTGATACCTCGAAGATGTTTTTAGTCGGAGAAGTTTCTCCTCGTGATAAGCAATTATGCCGCACTGCACAAGAAGCTTTATATGAAGGTTTGCGCCAAGTTAAACCTGGTGCACGTTTAAGCCGCATCGGTGAAATCATCGAAAAGAAAATCAAGGTTCACAACAAAGCGAACCCAACGCGTAAATATTCTATCGTAGAAGAATATTGTGGCCATGGTATCGGCGAAAAATTCCATGAAGAACCACAAGTGCTGCATTACAAATCACGCTTCAACGAAAGCAATCAAAACTTAGTTTTGCGTGAAGGCATGTGCTTCACGATTGAACCGATGATCAACGCAGGTAAAAAGCAAAACGAAGTCGCTGATGATGAATGGACTGTACTAACTAAAGACAACAAAAATTCAGCGCAATGGGAGCATACTCTTGTCGTAACCAAAGACGGCTGTGAAATTTTAACTTTGCGTGAAGAAGAAACTATCCCACGCATCTTAAAGAATTAAACATAGAGCGAAATCGCTACTATTTGACCATAACGCAGCTCAACAAGGGCTGCGCTATTCCTAATCGAACTCCAGGAAGGCGTCGCATGGAAACAACTCAAACTTGCCCCTCACAAATTCACAATGACTCTCTTTCTCTTAGCTATTGCAAACAACACATTCAAGATTATCAAGGTTGGCTAGAGCAGCGTTTTTTTGCTGGCGATAACATTATCGGCCTCGTGAGTAATCGGGCTGAATACATGGATAAGTTATTGACGCGTTTGTGGCAACATTTTAGTCTCGCAGATTATCCTAATTTAGCCTTAGTTGCCGTCGGCGGTTATGGTCGTGGTGAATTGCATCCTCGCTCTGATATTGACCTACTGATTGCGACCACCAGCCCACTCTGTGCAAACCAAAAACAACTCATTTCAGACTTCATTACCTTCTTATGGGATTTGCGTTTAGAAGTCGGCCACAGCGTCAGAACAATAGAAGAATGTTTAGAACTTGGGCTAGCTGATATTACCATCGCGACCAACTTATTAGAGTCACGTCGTATTACAGGCTCATGTGCGACTTTCGATGCCTTACAAAACATCATTACACCAGACAGTTTCTGGCCAAGCCAAGAGTTCTTCCAGGCTAAACATGAAGAGCAAATCGCCCGCCACACACAATTTAAAGGTTCTTCATACAACCTAGAGCCAGATCTAAAAAGCAGCCCCGGCGGATTACGTGACTTGCAAACTATTCTATGGATCACTCGCCGTCACTTTGGTTCTGATAGCTTTCTCGAGTTAACCACCCATGAGTTTTTAACTAAAGGGGAATATCACGAGCTCGAAGACTGTCAAAATTTCCTCTGGCGGGTGCGTTTTGCTTTGCATTTGGGATTGAAGCGTTGTGATAACCGCTTGTTATTCGATCGCCAAACCACAGTTGCCGAGGCGCTAGGTTACACAGGTGAGCATAATCAAGCCGTAGAGCAAATGATGAAGCAGTTCTATCAGACTATTCGCCGAGTCACTGAATTGAACGAAATGTTATTGCAGTTATTCAATCAGGCGATTCTGGGCCATGTGGGTATGGATGTGCGCAATGTTACACCCGATTTCCAACTGCGCGGCAGTCTCATTGATACTACCGATGTCAATCTATTTACTAAGCGCCCTTCTGCAATCATAGAGCTGTTTTATCACGTAGCTGATAATCCACATATTACAGGGATCTACGCAGGTACAATTCGAGAGCTGCGCGACGCGCGTCGAAAATTAACCTGTTGGTTAGAAGATATTCCCGAGTGTCGCGATCAATTGATGCTGCTTTTAAAGCATGAAAATGCCAGTAATCTAGCGTTAACCTTAATGCACAAACACGGAGTCATTGCTGCATATATTCCGCAATGGAGTCGTATTTTAGGACAGATGCAATTCGACTTATTCCATACTTACACGGTTGATGAACACACTCATCGCTTAGTAAAAATCATTGATTCTTATAAACTTGATGCAACCAAAGAAACGCATCCATTATGCTGTGAGTTATACCCTCGTTTACCTAAACCTGAATTGTTACTCATTGCGGCCATATTTCATGATATTGGTAAAGGTCAAAAGGGCAATCACTCAGAAATTGGTGCAATAGACGTTCGGGCATTTTGTAAGAAACACGATATTAGCAAACCCGACCGTAAGCTAGTCGCTCGTTTAGTTAAATATCACCTACTTATGTCAGTCACAGCCCAGCGGCGAGATATTCACGACCCCGATGTGATCACCGAATTTGCTCGAACCATAGGTGATCAACAACATCTTAATTATCTGTATTGCCTCACGGTGGCCGATATCTGTGCCACCAATGATACCTTGTGGAATAACTGGAAAGGTTCATTACTACGTGAACTGTATTTCTTAACTCAACAAGCACTGCGCCGCGGCTTAGAAAACCCGTTAGATGCTCGTTATTTGAGAAAAGAACATAAAGATACCGCCATGGCATTTTTAGAAAACAACCAATGCAAGCCGGAAGAAATTAGTGCGCTGTGGGCGACTTTTCGTGATGAATACTTTCTACGTAACGACCCAAGCCAAATTTGCTGGCAAACCTTGGGCATACTCAATCATCAAGATAAAGACAAACCGCTAGTGTTGATCAACCAAAACAGTAATCGCGGTGGTAACGAAGTCTTTATTTATGCCAAAGACAGTCCAAACCTGTTTGCTTCGACCGTGGCAGAGTTAGGCAATAAAAACATCAATATCCAAGATGCTAAGATCATGTCGAGTCGTAATGGCTATGTATTAGATAGCTTTATCATTCTTGATCAGAGTAATGAGCATCTGCCAGCCGATCGCGTGCATGTATTACAACGCGCTTTGATGAATGCGTTGAAATCAGGTGAATTACGTAAGTTACGTAAAACTCGTATACCACGTCAAATGCAGCAATTCTCAGTTTCAACTAAGGTGAGCTTTATTGCCACCAAAAAGAAGCGTACGTTTGTAGAGATAATCACTCTCGATCATCCCGGTTTACTGGCTCGAATCAGCCGTATCTTCAGTAAAGCAAAGATCGTATTACACAATGCTAAAATTTCGACCATTGGTGAGCGTGCTGAGGATTTCTTTATTATTTCCGGCGCTAACAATCAACCGTTATCACCAGAACAACAAGCTGAGTTAAGGCAAAAGCTAATTGAGGAATTAGAAAACCCTTAAATAGCCATAATTTTCTTTGATATAGCCAAGAAAAGTGTGATAGAACTAACACTCGCTTTTAACTCGTTACTATTAATTTTCGATAGTAACGATTAACTTAAATCTAATTATTTATCGATTCGCCATTCTTACAGAGTGGGCGAGTCAAACTAGGAGACTTTCAATTCATGGCAACTTTTTCTCTCGCATTCGGTACTGCAACTAAAAATGCAGCAGGCAAGATCATCGAAGCTTACTTCCCAAATCCAGTATTAAACCCAAGCGCAGATCTTGTTACCGACTTAGCTGAATTAGTTAGCTACGACGGCAATAACCAAACTATTGAAATTAGCCCAACTCAAGCTGCAGAGTTAGCAAGCGTATTTGCTAAACATAGCGATGCGAACGAGAAATTTGCAGCGGCAGCAGCAAACAGCAAACAAACGTTAGTATTAGTTATTCTTGCTCGCGATGAAAAACCTACATCTGTCGCTGAAGGTTACCTAAAACTACAATTAATCTCACACAGGCTCGTTAAGCCACACGGTACTGTCTTAGACGGTATTTTTGGTCTACTGCATAACATCGCTTGGACCAACCAAGGCGCAATCGATCTACCTGAATTAGCAGAACGTCAAATGCAAGCGCGTTTGGCTGGCGAAGTCCTTACTGTTAACTGCGTAGATAAATTCCCTAAAATGACTGACTACATAGTACCAACAGGCGTACGTATCGCCCATACCGCACGAGTGCGTTTAGGCGCACATGTTGGTGAAGGCACAACCATCATGCACGAAGGTTTTGTTAACTTTAACGCGGGTACAACTGGCGTAAGCATGGTTGAGGGTCGTATCTCAGCGGGTGTTGTTATCGGTGAAGGCACTGATATTGGCGGCGGCGCTTCGATCATGGGCACATTAAGCGGCGGTGGTCAGTTAGTTATTTCAATGGGCGAAAACTGCCTATTAGGCGCTAACGCAGGCCTTGGTATTCCACTGGGCGATCGCTGCACAGTGGAATCAGGTTTATACATCACTTCAGGCTCTAAAGTACAAATGTTAGATGCCAGTAATCAAGCCGTTGAAGTCGTGAAAGCGCGTGATTTAGCCGGTAAGAGCGACCTACTATTCCGCCGTAACTCTATGACAGGTACTATCGAATGCTTAACTAACAAAACAGCAATCGAATTAAACTCAGAGCTGCATTCAAATAACTAATTGATTAGCTTTCTGTGAACATACAAAGACCAGCACAAGCTGGTTCTTTTGTATCTAAAGGTAATTCAAAGCACAAAAAAAGCACCGCGATTGCGGTGCTTCGGTATAACTTTGAAGTCTTTTTAGTAGCCGATTACAAAGTAGTTATTTATTAATAATTACAGCGTATCGATGTAGTTTTCCATGTCTGTACGTAGGTTATCAGATTTAGTACCGAAGATAGCTTGGATACCAGAACCGACAACCACTACCGCACGAGCGCCTAGGGCTTTTAGTTTATCTTGGTCAACTTGGTCAACCGAGTTAACGCTAACACGTAGACGAGTGATACATGCGTCTAGGTTGGTGATGTTGTCTTTACCACCGAATGCCGTCACTAATTCAGCCGCCATTTCGTCAGTAGATACAGCTACTGTTTCAGCCACTTCATCATCTTCACGACCCGGTGTTTTCAGGTCTAACATCTTAATTACAGCGCGGAATACCACATAGTAGATTGCAGCGTAGATTAAGCCAATAACAGGCAGTAATAAACCGTTAGTAGACTGGCTGAATAATACCGTGAAATCGATGAAGCCGTGTGAGAACGTAGTACCGTGTTTGATGCCTAATAAGATCATCACAACAAATGCAGAACCAGCAAGTAATGCGTGGATTACATATAAGATTGGCGCAACGAATAGGAATGCAAATTCAATTGGTTCAGTAATACCTGTTAGGAATGAAGTCAGCGCAGCTGAAACCATGATACCACCCACTTTAGCGCGGTTTTCAGGTTTAGCTGAGTGCCAGATAGCAACAGCAGCAGCAGGTAGACCAAACATTTTAAACATATAACCACCAGCCATGTTTCCGGCTGTTGGGTCACCAGCAACATAGCGAGAGATCTCACCCGTAAACCATTCGCCGTTAGCGGCTGTACATACAGACTCAGTTGCAGCTACGATTGTATTACCATCAATACCTTTACAGAATGCGCCCGCTTCGAAGAAGAAAGGTACGTTCCAGATGTGGTGCAGACCGAATGGGATAAGTGCACGTTCAACTACGCCATAAATACCAAACGCCATGGCAGGGTTTTGGTAAGCAGCCCAATCAGAGAAAGATGAGATTGCGCCACCGATTGGAGGCCAAATAACAGAAAGAATTAAGCCAAGGCCGATAGCAGCAAAACCAGTAATGATTGGCACTGCACGTTTACCGGCGAAGAAACCTAAATATTCAGGTAAGCGAATAGTATAGAAACGATTGAATACCCAACCAGCTAAACCACCGACTAAGATACCACCGAGTACACCGGTATCGATTTTTTCAACACCCATCACGCCAGCCATTACGCCTAACGTTGCCGTCATAATACCGTAACCAACGATTGCAGCTAAACCAGCAACACCGTCATTTTTAGTGAAACCCAGTGCCACACCGATTGCAAACAGCAGTGCCATTTGACCGAACACCGAACCACCAGCTTGCTCCATGATGCTAGATAGAATTTCTGGCATCCAGCTAAATTTAGCTGCACCAACACCTAATAAAATACCAGCAACCGGTAATACCGATACGGGTAGCATTAGCGACTTACCTACTTTCTGTAGATTTGCAAACGCGTTACTCATCTCTCACTCCTAATCTTGAACTAAGTAATTAATTATTGAAGCTATTTAGCCACAATATATTAAGGTAATAAAATAATTGAGTTAACTATAGCTGGCTAAAAACGATTGTTCTAACAAATACTGAATTGATCGTTTAGATTTGAATAGCGACTCACAATGGTACAATTTGTCGCAATAAATCAGTAAGGCAACGAAAAAGATAAATGATGAAGTTTCATTCGGAAGACGATAGAACTGAATAATAGCT
>Ga0209395_1003644_pt1 | contig 18782 bp, 16 predicted proteins | sample GOMGulsemesocosm_3_FD_184635 | JGI IMG/M metagenome (GOLD analysis project Ga0209395, IMG submission 184635) | Methane-oxidizing microbial communities from mesocosms in the Gulf of Mexico - GOM9D Gulf of Mexico (SPAdes) (version 2) | ecosystem: Environmental > Aquatic > Marine > Cold seeps... | reverse complement strand
GATCAGGGTATGCCCATGCCGTTCCAATGGGACGACAATCACCAGGCTCGCCTTGGTATCATGGACCGCAACGCCACCAGCGACACGGTTAAATGGATCGATATTGAGCCCTGTTATGTATTTCACCCGCTCAACAGCTACGACGACGGCGACAACATCATCATGGACGTGGTTAAGTACCGCAAGGTGTTCACCGCACTCAGTGACAGTAAATACGCCAAGGGCGCGAAGCTTGAACGCTGGACCATCGACGTCGCCGCCGGCACTGTTAGCAGCGCCATACTGAGCGACAGAGATCAGGAGTTTCCCCGGGTCGACCCTCGAGTTGAATGCCATCGCCACCGCTACGGCTATGCCTTGGAAGTAGGCGGAGAGTTGGGTTTCGGCGGCCTGTTAAAACATGACCTAGACACTGGCAACAGCCAATACCACGCCATCGACAGCAACTGCGCCGGCGGCGAGCCAATCTTTGTTCCAACTGGTCCCGCTGAAGACTGTGGGTATATCCTCAGTGTGGTATATAACAGCGGCACACAATGCAGCGAGTTGCATATCATCGACGCACAACAATTCGAATCTGAGGCCGTAGCCATAGTGAAACTCAACACCCGAGTACCCTTTGGCTTTCACGGTAATTTTGTGGAGGGATAATAAAAGCGGGGACAGTTTACTTATATTGCAATTAAGTAAACTGTCCCCGTATTTACAAGGTCCCTTCCGCTAGCCGGTCAGCTGCATAATGGGCGGCGCGGGCGGAGAAGGCCATATAGGACAAGGACGGATTCTGACAGGCCGAGGAGGTCATAAAGGAGCCGTCGGTAATAAATAGATTGGGTACGTCGTGGGACTGGCACCAGCCGTTTAATACCGAGGTGTTAGGGTCGCGACCCATGCGAGCACTGCCCATTTCGTGAATACGATTACCCGGTTTGGTCAACTCCACTGGACTCGATTCGATATCAATACAGCCCGCTGCCTGCAACATCGCGACGGCGTCTTTTGCCGCCTCCTGCAACATCCGGCGTTCGTTTTCACCATAGCTGACGTTAAACAACGCCTGGGGATTGCCCCACTGATCGCGCTTGCCAGGGTCCAGGGTGACACGGTTGTTGGCATCGGGTAGCTGCTCGCCAAAGGCTCCTATGGATATGCCCCAGGGGCCGGGTGTTTTGTGAGCCTCCTTATAGGAGCGGCCAATACCGGCAATATCACCACCGCGATTACCCAGTGGCAGGGCGCTGCCCTGAAAGCCAAAGCCCCGTAAATAGGGCTTGTCTTGTTCGGTAATATTGGCGTAACGCGGAATATAGATGCCACCGGGGCGGCGTCCAAATACGCTCTGATGCTCAAACCCCTTGATGATACCCCTAGCACCGGCGCCGCTAACGTGGTCCATCAAGTTGCGGCCAACCTGATCGGAACTGTTGGCCAAGCCCCTGGGGAAAGCACTGGAGGTTGACTGCAATAGGATTAACGCCGAGGCAATGGTGGAGGCATTAAGAAAGATCATCTTGGCAGTATAGACTCGCTTCTTATGGGTGCTGGCGTCGATAACTTGCACCCCAGTCACCCGCCCCGCCTGCGGGTCATAGTCGATCGCTTTGACAATCGAATTGTGTATTATCGTGTAATTACCCGTTTTTTGCGCCGCCGGTAACGTCGCATTGAGTGACGAAAAATAGGCCTTGAAGGAGCAACCATAAAAACAGTGATTGCGCACCTGACAATTGGTCCGCCCCAGCGCCCGCTGCTCTTCAGTGGCCTCGGTAATATGCGCGACCCGGGCGTTGATAATATTGCGCCCAGGAAATGCCCCCTCTACGCTGTGCTTAAAGGCTTTTTCCGCATCGGTCATTTCAAAGGCTGGCTGAAACACACCATCGGGCAACTGTGACAAGCCATCGGCGCTGCCGGAGATACCGGCAAACTTTTCCACGTGATCGTACCAGGGTGCGATGTCTTTATAGCGCACCGGCCAATCGACCCCATGACCGTCCAGCTTATTGGCCTCAAAGTCCTGAGGTCCTAGCCGGTAGCTCTGCCTGCTCCACATGATCGAGCGACCTCCCGTGTGATAGCCGCGAACCCAGTCGTAGCTGGTTCCCTTTGTTTCTTGGTAGGGGTGTTCGTCATCTTTCACCCAAAAATGCTTATTGGTCTCTTTCACCGCCCAGCCAACGGCTGGATATTGTCGGTAATAATGCTTGGCTATTTCGTCCTGTGGTACGCGGTTCAGATTGGGACGCTGCCAGGGTGCCAACAGATCGGTGTAGTCCCGGGACGGTTCTATTGCAGGCCCCCGTTCCAAAACCAGCACCTTTAAGCCCCGCTCCGCCAGCTCCTTGGCACACCAGCCACCACTCATGCCCGAACCAACGACAATCGCATCAAAATCTGTCAAGGCTACTCTCCTCTTGTGCCACATACCGCAGCGTATAATTGTTATTCATTGTGTTGTTAACTACTTTGATGTTCGCCACGGCTTAAATCGCCACCTTGGGATCCCAGCGACCCGGTACAGCAACCCACTTAAGTTCTTCCGTTGCGCCGGGCTCAGAGGCAAAATAACTCTGGCTGATAATCACTTTTAAGCCCTTATAACCGGGATACAGATCACTGCTCTGATAGGCTTTCGCATCAAAGTTTGCCAGTGCCTGCTCGGCTTTGGCCATTGATACCTCGACAAAACGCGCACTCACAGCGTCATCTAGCAACTGCTCCAGTTGCCGCAAATTGTCTCGCTGCCGCGTTCGAGTGAGATCGTCGGCCCACTGAGCCATTAAGCCGTCGATAAAGCCCGGTACCGAGACATCCAGAGCACCGGGGGTTTCTGTACGAGGCAATAGTAAATCACTTAAGCGACTGACTAGCGCCGCCTCCCCTGGGTTAAAATAACGCCATTTGCCTCCCTCGCTAACGGTTACCGCAGCGGCAATCCCGGCCCGGCTCAATAGTGAAACGCCACCCACTGCGGTGATCAGGGCTTTCACAACTTCTCGTCTGGTATTCATCGGCATCTACTCTTTGTAAGGTGATCGGCTCGCCATCAACAGCGTAAGCCCATGTGCTATTTTCCCAATTCGACATTGATTTGCGCCAGCAGCTGCAGTGACTGTAAATAGTCCTCTGCCTCCATCCCCGCCAGCCGGCCACTAACAATCAAGTGTGTCATTCCCAAGCTTTTGCGGTAGCGCTGCAGCCCTTTGATAACAAAATCCGGATCGCCGATAAGCGCCCAGTCATCTAAATTAGCCGCGTCCTGCCGGCCACCGGAAGCCCTAGCATTGTGCTGCGCCTGGTGCCTCATGCGCTCAATTTTACTGCGGTCTTCACTGACAAAAACGGTGCGCATAATCGGTACCGTTGCCACTGGCTGGAGCCCACTGGCCGCTATATGCTCTCGGTACTGGCGGTAGTTTTCCTGTAACATCGCCGCAGTTTCCATCGGTGAGGCCAGGTAGGGCAGCCCCAATGAGCCCGCCTGTTTCAATGCCAGCGGACCAAAGGCAGCCACCCAAATCGGCGGATGAGGATTTTGCCTCGGCAACGGTGCTAGGTAAATAGGTTCTACTACACCGCCCTCCAACTGTGCTTCTCCAATAGGCTGTCCGCTCCATGCTGCTATCATCTGCTCTAACACCGCAGAAAAACGTTTGCGTTTTTGCCGGTGATCAATGCCAAATACCGAAAACATTGACTGCTGAAAACCCCGGCCTATACCCAGAATCAACCGACCCGAGCACAGCTGGTCCAACACCGCGACCTCTTCCGCTGCGACAATGGGGTGGCGTATCGGCAGCAAATAAGAGGTAGTACCCAACTTAATATTCGACGTTCGGGAGGCAATCGCGGCCAGCAGTAACAGCGGTGAGGGCAGCGAGCGGGAGCCGTTGAAGTGACTTTCCGGCAACCAGAATGAATGGTAGTTAAGCGCCTCGGCGATTTCGGCCTGCTCAGCCCACTCGGGGCCGGAATTTTGACCATCCAGCGACCAGGCAGTTGTAGCTATAGTAAGTGGTACAGTCATGGCATTTATCATTGTTTTGTTCGTAGATTAAACGGACCTTTGCGCGGGCGCAAGCGCAAATTAGCAGCGCCGTCGATTTGTATGGAAATTCGATTCAGCGTGACGACTGCAATCCATTTAAACGCGAATTTTGTCCACCGTCCTGGCGCAATTGTCGATAGACCGTATCTCCACACACCGTCTCTCCCCTGAGGACGTTAGACGATATTGTGCTGCCTGACAATCCCGCTTTGCAGCTACCCCGGTTACCCAACACCGTCGCCAGCCAATCCTACACCCGCGAAAACACCCGCATCGAACTATCGCCGGGGCCTGCCAACTATGTTTTCCCGATAGAGTATGGCCAATTGTGCACTGGCTATGGCGCCGACAACGCACTGTTAATTGCCGACCTGCGCGGTGACAGCTAGCTACGTGTCACAAGCTGCTCGAAGCTTGCGAGGGTCGGGTTAAGTAATACTAGTAAATACCCCCCGCTTACCGTAACCTCTTGCCGATCATTATTGCAGCAAAGGGGGCTGCCTAGGGGTAAGTGATTCGGAGCAATGCCTTATTCTGAGCTATAACATCTACTACTCTCAGCAAATGATACGCTGCAACCAGTATCTATTCCCTATTGCTATACCACCAAAACGCACGTCATTTTTGCGGCATTTAAATTGCCAAATTTTACACAACATACCGATAACTATCGATGCCGCATAATCGTAAGCGATAGATCTAACACGGTTTGATCAACATAATGGAAAAACATGCTAAAAAAATGCGCAGTCGCACTATTACTTCTGTCCAGCAGCCTATCGTGGGCGCAGGACAACCGAATCGACTTAATTCGCCACGACGCGCCGGCGCTGGCCAACTTTGGTAAATACGCGATAGGCGTTCGCACCATTACCGTGGTCGATAAAAATCGAGTGGACGTGGTGAATACCGTCAATGGTGCAGCCAATAAATACTATGATCGCAGCCTAACTCTTGAAGTATGGTACCCGGCGGAGCTGAAACCCGGTCAGAGTCCAGGTGGTCAATACCGGGCGATTACCCGCAACGCCACCATTACAGCGACGCTTCAGGGCCGTGCTGTGCGCGACGCCAATAGCCGTCAAACCGCCGTTCGCTACCCGCTTGTGGTTATTTCCCACGGCTACCCTGGCAATCGTTTTTTAATGAGCCATCTCGGTGAAAACCTGGCTAGCAAGGGTTTTGTGGTCGCCTCGATCGATCACCGCGACAGCACCTATGATGACTTAAAGGCATTTACCAGTACCCTCTATAACAGGCCCCTGGACCAGCGTTTTGTTATCGACGCCATCGCCAATCTCGGTACAGACCCAGGCAGTTTTCTGCATAATTTAGTCGATGCCAATCGCGCCGGTGTGGTCGGTTATTCCATGGGTGGCTATGGGCTGGTGAATAATCTCGGTGGTGGTTATAGTGATAAAGTGGCGGCCTCGGCCATAGTTTCTCCCAATGGCCTAGTAAGTGCCCATGCCAGCGGCAATGCCAGCTACCGGGCCGGTCTCGATAGCCGCATCAAGGCCGGTTTTGCCATTGCCCCCTGGGGCATGAAAATGAACTTCTGGCGAGACAAGGACCTAACCGGCATTAGCGTGCCAACCTTCTACCTGGCGGGAGATGCCGACAATGTAGCAGGGTACGAGAACGGCGTTCGCGCTATCTACCGAGGTGCAGTTAATAGTGACCGTTATTTATTAACTTTTAAAAATGCTGGCCACAGCGCCGGCGCGCCCTACCCAGTGCCCGTTGAAATACTCAATAGCAGTGACAAAACCGGCGCCGATCACTACAGCGATCCGGTCTGGGACAATGTGCGCATGAACAATATCATGGACCATTTTGCCAGCGCCTTCTTCCGCCATCACCTCAGGGGTGATGCCGACACTTTGAGCTACCTCGATTTAGTGCCCGATGGCCGCGACGCCGTCTTCTCGATGAAAGACGGTAAGCCACTTAGCGATCACAGCTACTGGAAAGGCTTTGCTGAGGGAAGTGCTGTTGGTCTTAAATTGGAGCATTTGGGGCCAGGTCAATAAACGAATCCTCGACGTTAGTGGACCACCGCCTTACCCAGCGGCTGGCCGCTCAATGACATAGCACGATAGCGCCTTGGCAGGTACTGACCGGCAAATGTAGCAAACGCCCATAAGAGAGTCGTATTTTTGCCTATTAAACTTTAAAAAAATCCCGCTCGCTGTTCGAAGGTGTCTCAGAATCTACCGCTGCCTGCTTGATCACCATGGTACAGGGCAATCTGTTATCCCTGAGTTTGGGGCATTTGCTCATCGCCTCACAAACCGGGGTTATAGCCGATCTCAGCACACTGCTTATTTCATTGCTGGCACGGATAAATCATCGCGGGGCGATGCATGTTTTACTGGGATTATCGACAGCGGTAGTCGATTTCTATGTACACCCCGGATCATTTGGCGACGTTGCCACCGAGGCCATTGTCACTGGAATAGCGGCGGCCCTGTCTTTTTTAGTCAGCTTATTAGTACTAGGCTTTGCTAAGAAACCTGTCGAGAAAAAACAGTCCAACTGAACCATATCTTGCATATAAACCATTCGACATAGCCGCAGTTAATCTACGAGGTCAAACTGCTATACACGCGACTGAGCTCTCGCGGCAGCTCTTCAATATCTCGAATAATCATATACTGATCGTCTGGACACATATCCTTTAAATAATCGTGGCCGGCTGGATCTACGGTCAGGCAAAACGTGTGGATACCTTGCCTCTTCGCCTCGCGCAGGGCTTTGGCGGTATCCTCAATGCCGTATTGCTTGCTCTTGCGATCTGTGCCGTAATCAAAATCCTGGGGATAACCGTCGCTAATGATAATCATCGCCTTGACCTTGGACTCAGTCTTGTTGAGCTGGGCAATACCATGGCGAATAGGTGGCCCCATGCGCGTCGAACGGCGCGGGCTGATCGCCTCTATGCGCCCTTTTATTGTACTATTGTAGTGCTCGTCAAAATCCTTACATAAAAAATATTCAACCTGCTCCCGGCCGTAGCCGGAAAATCCAGCGATGGCGTAATTGTCGCCCAACTCCGCCAGCGCCTCCGCCATCAACACCACCGACTGGCGTTCGATATCGATAATGCGCAGCTCGTCACTGGGTTCTGGAAGCCGCAGTTCCGAGTCGTAGGCGTCCATCAAATAATCGATCGCGTCGGCGCCCGTCTTGGTGGTGTTCTGAGTTATGTCCTGGGCGGCTGGCGGCTGAGCAGCCTCTTTAGCCTTGTTTTTCAATGACTCGATGGACTCATCGGTGGAAGCACTCATATCCAATAAAAACAGGGTCGATACATCCCGTTCAGCTTTTTGTCGTTGAATATAGATATTCTCATTGGGACTAATACCAGATTTTAAGTCAATCATCGCGTCGATGGCATCGTCGTGATGAATGTCCTCGCCATCTAACAGACCGCGCACTTTGCGGTGTAGCTCGGGTTTTAACTTTTGCAGCTGTTGTCGAATTTGTCGCAGTAAATCTTTGTGCTCATCGAGGGTGTCGCGAACAAAACTTTCACTCTCTGTAGGCAGCAAAATTTGGTGCAAGATACACCAGTCTTTACGATAGTCTCCTATTAGATAATCCCACTCGTTATAGGTGAACAACTGTGCCTCTTTTGTACTGAGGCCGTGTTCCAATAATAATTTTCCGCGTAATTCTTCGGCCTTTTCCTTCAACCCTTCTTCATCGATATCCCCTTCGGCGAGCTTGCCCTCGAGATCTGTTAGAAACTGCGCCATCGCATTTTGCGTATCACCTTGGCGCAGCTCCTCGATATTGACATTGCCGGGGTCGAGAACATCGGACAATCCCTCGGACTCGTCGTCGCCAGTGACATTGTCGACCTCTTCTTTCAGCGAACTCATTCGCAGGGTAAGCATGGGAATATCAACGCCAATCCAGCCGCGATAAAAAATCGGCTGCAGTGCCTGCAAATACACCTGTCCACTAAGCTGCTTATAGCTGTTTTCCAACGCCGCCATCAACGCCTCGGTAGTGTTATAGCTCTGCGCCGAAAACACTAGCGATTGCTGTAGCATTTGCTCCGGCGGTGAATCCTGTGCTGGTCGCTGGGCTAGGTAATAATCCTGCCATCGCTGCAGATCAGCGGCGATACCCGCATAGCGCCGGCACATATAGTGCTCTATATAAACCGGTAATAAGCCGTTTAACAAATTGATCGCCAGTGTTGGATTGTCGGCGGCACTGACAAATGCCGCTACGCTGCCCTGATCGTTGCGCCGCAAAAATGCCGCTGCCCCACTCTCCCACAGCGACACTTGGTATAACATCATCAGTCGGTACAAGGAAAAATTGAGCTCCCGCTCAGGTAATAATGCCACTTCCGCGGGTAGTTGAATCTGTTGGGAGAAATAATCTGGCTGCCATGTTTCGGTCTCAATTGCACTAATATTTAGCGCCGCACCACCCAGCCCCTCGGCCATCATATTCAATAGTGGACTGCAATCAGCAAGTACCACCGCACCGCGTACATCACGGTAATAATCCTGGGATGCCAGTGATTCCAAGGCAAACCAGGCTCGCCCCGCCAGCGCGTCTTCTCGGGTGATTGAAAGCCCGCGTTCAAGCCAGGGTTGCAGTTTACTTAGCTGCAGCGCCTTAGCCTTGGCACTGCTCAACAGCTGTACAACCGCGCTGCTATCAACCGTCGCCAAGGCTAGCGCAAAGGGGAGAATCTCAGCCAGGCAAGCGCTGTCCCAGTCCCGGTTAATACTGCTCATCAATGTTGTTGCGCCGGGCTCGTCCCGGGCTATAACTAACAGAAAATCCCCTGTTACATGCTCTTCCAATAAATCATCAAACTGCGGCAGTGCCTGCATTACTGTCAAAGCCACATTCACATTGACATCCGCAAGGGCAATAAGCCATTGCCAGTAATCAACGGCCTGCATAGGTAGGGCGCTGTGCAACTCACGACTCAGCTTAAGAAAGCGTTGATAGTTATTAGGCTGCTCAGAAGAAAAGTGCTGAGCTGCTGCAAGCCAGGAAAAGTGGTCTTGCTGAGCGGGGAGAATTTCGCAGCCAGTCTTAATGACATCGACTAACAGTGCCGGTGAACTGGTCTTTATGCCCGCCAGCAAATCATTAATGGTGGCGACACAATGCCGGGCTCGGGCCGGCTCAGCGTCGCTTATTAATTGCTGCAGTGAGCGTAAATAGGCCAGTGTTACTCGATTGTTGTTGAGAAAATTCTGACACTGATCGCCCAGCTCAAGCCATAGTTCAGGCGAGTGTGACAAGTCCGCACATAGCGCAATATACTCACTGCTAGTCGTTTCACCATACCAACCGGAATTCAGCATACGTTCGCAGAGTTCGGCAACCGCCGGGCCCTGTATGAGCTGCTGGGGCTGTAACAACGCAAGTAGCTGTTGGGCAAGCTCCGGCTTGCCGAGCGCCATGCGCTCTACGACAGCTAACATTTTGGCAACCACATTTTACTGTAATTTCCAGTAACAATATGTACCAACAGTTTGAAACAACAATTTGTAACAGTCGTAAACAACACCGGTCTGGCAGCGAGACATAAGCAACAATCAATCATCACAAATGATCGTTTTGACAATTTGTGCGATGGCCTGTTGCACATCGCGATCATCGGTAACCGCAGTAGATATGGCCACATCACAGGCTCGGGACGGGCGGATACCCCCACTGATAAGCTGTCCGGCGTACACTAATAGCCGAGTTGATACGCCCTCATCGAAACCGTGATGGCGAAGATTGCGTACTTTTACTGCAACCAATGCCAATGCCTTGGCGTATTTTGATTCGACCCCACTTTCATGTTGAATAACCGCGGCCTCTTGCTCTTCGCCGGGATAGTCGAATTCGATGGAGATAAAGCGCTGCCGAGTACTGGGTTTTAAGTCTTTAAGAATATTTTGATAACCCGGGTTATAGGACATCACCAGCAAAAAGTTGTCGTGGGCCTCGAGAATATCCGCCTTTTTCTCAATCGGTAAAATACGCCGGTGATCAGTCAATGAGTGAATAAGAACGGTTGAATCTTTACGCGCCTCGACCACCTCATCGAGATAACAGATAGAACCCTGGCGTACAGCGCGCGTGAGCGGACCGTCCTGCCATACAGTTTCCTGTCCTTTTAATAAAAACCGGCCGACCAAATCGGTGGCGCTAAGGTCTTCATGGCAAGATACGGTCAACAGTGGATTCTCAATGGCCTGGCGCTGTTTATCGGAGTCACTGCCGCGGAAAATACGGTGCGCCATATATTCCACAAAGCGGGTTTTTCCACAGCCGGTGGGGCCCTTTAACAACACCGGTAGGCGCTGCTGCCAAGCCGCGGTAAATATCTCTATTTCGTCCGCTAGGGGTAAATAGTAAGGCTCTTGCTCCAGAGTATAAGCTTGATCCTGTTGAGGGCGCTGCACTGTATTTTCCATGGTCATTTGTTCACTCGTTTGTTCATTGGTATCTGTGATTTCCACCTGCTAACTTGTTGGCAGCGATAAATTCCTGTCAGGCATTTTTTGGCCAGTAATCGGCCACCTCAGTCGCCAGCCATTTGGCCAGGGTGGCGTTAACCTCCAGCGGTTGTTCCTGAGCCATCCAGTGCCCGGACTTAATGACGTCCTGGGAGAGATTCTTACACAAATCCAGCATTGGCTCCTTGGCCCTAGAATTTATCGTCTCGCAGGTATAATCGTACTGACCGGCGATAAACAATACCGGCATCGTTAGTACCCCGCCATCGACGCTGCGCCTACCATACTCGCCATTGGCTGCGTGGTTCATATACCAGGAGTCGGCACCAAAAAAGCCCTTATCCTGCATTCCCTCGACATAAATAGCTAAATCATGTTCCGTGATAACTTGATCGTCGATAGGCAAGTCCGGTGTCTCGGTCATTTCGCCAAACCAGCCGCCATTAATCCGGGTATAGGCAGTCGCCGACGGCTGACCCGTGCCGTTAACGCTGCCACTTCGAAACAGTATTTTAAAGGTGCGAGCAAGATCACGATCAAACTCCGCCGTGGCCTTGGCAAAGTTCTCCTGATAATAATACATATACTCCCACTGTCCGGCCGGATAGACGTGCTCTGGATAAACTGTGCGATCCACTAGCTCAATAGCCTGCTCTAAAACCAAGCCCCCGGGCATATAGGGCACACACAAACTTGCCACCGCCCTACAGCGTTCGGGATGGTGACTGGCAATATTCCAAACTACCGCACTGCCCCAGTCGTGTCCTACCCACAACACTTTGCTTAGACCCAGAGAATCGATCAAGCCCAGCATATCAGCAACAATTTTTTCCTGGCTAAACTCTGCATGCTCGCTGTAGGTGGAGGACTTGCCGTAACCGCGCATATCGGGCGCGATACAGCGAAAGCCTAACGCAGCAAAAGCCGGCAACTGATGGCGCCAGCTGTGTGCGAGTTCGGGCCAACCGTGTACAAATACTATCACTGGGCCTTGCGCAGGACCGCAGGCAAGATAGGCACAGCGGTGGGACCCCAGCTGCGCAACGTGTTCGCTTATGGTAGCTGTACTCATAACAGTGTCCTTATTAAAGCCTGTTGCTGTTAGTTTGTGAATTCGGGGTAACTAATAGCGTTTATCCCGAAACGCCGCTCTGCTGTTTGGCTTTCCAATCCGCAAGCTGCCAACAGCGTGTTTTGCGAACGTGCTGAGCCACTGGTTAAAAATTCAAGCAACAATGACCACACGGTACAATAATATTTGGTACAACAACATCTGGTACAACAACATCTGGTACAACAACATCTGGTACAACAATGCCTAGTAAAACAGTGTTATTGAGGATCGCCTACATTATGACCAGTGATCAAAACGCATAATGTCGGTCAGCGGTTTGCGTGTTACCGGGCCAAAATTACCCAGCGGATAACCGACCGGTATCAGGCAGTAAGCGGCCATGGAGTCCGGCAGCTGCAGCACCTCTTTCACCGCGTCAGTATTGCCCAACGCCAGGGTGGTGGGAGCAGCGCCCAGGCCCAAAGCTCTAGCCGCCAACAACAAATTTTGGATCCCTGGCCAGATGGAACCGGCACCACTGGCAGCAATTTGCGCAGTGACTGGTACGCCAAAATCCATACAGGCGATAATCAGCGCGGGAATTTCATGCATGTGGTCCATCTGCCAAACGACGGACTGCGCCATGCGCCGCCTCTTGTCTTCAGTTTGATGCGGCAAACTACCGGGGTTCTCCAACAACGGCGTTAGATAATCCTCCACACCCTGGCGATTGAGCTCCGCCAGTTTTTGTTTAGTCCCGCTATCGCGCACGACAATCCAGCGGCCATTTTGCACATTGGACCCGGAAGGTGCCTGATTAGCCGCCGCTATGAGTTTCACCAGCAGCGGTTCCGGCACTTCTTTGCTGTCCAGTCGCCGCATAGCACGGCAGTTATACATTACATCAAAAAGGTTTGTGTCCGCGCTGTCAGTCATAATCTCCTACCTTTATTATTCACTATGGATTCATGTCATCGCTTTCATCACTCGGTCACTGTTATCGGCGACTAGCGGCTACCTATCCACACCGCTTTGGCCTCGGCTATCAAACGGCCCTCGCTATCGTGAATTGCAGTGCCAGCAAAGTGTTTTTTACCTTCTTGGGCAATACGCCATCCCGTCACTAAATATTCATCTCCGGCTTTGGCGCGGTGGTGAACCTGTGCAGTTATGCGCCCCAATAGGCCGGTGGTAACACCGCCAGCTAAAAACGCGAACTGGCCGGGACAATCCAGTGCGGTCCAAAGATATTCATCGGGTAAATAGCCATCCGCTGCTGCCCACTGTGACTCACTTTGCCACACCGCGGCTACTTGCTCACCGCCGAGCACTGGCGCTGCATAAACGTTTAACCCGCTGTCGTGGTCGGCGCCGCAACAAAAACAGATGGGGTGAAAACCGGTGCCACCAGGCAGCCCGCTATGAAAGTTGGGTAATAAAGAGGCTGATTGGGCCACGGCCGCACGGGTTTCAGTCCAGCTTGGCGGTGCCGGTACGGGCATCTCGAGCTCACTGACCTTGGCTTCTACGATCAAGGTTTCACCCTGCCAAATCGTTGCCGCTGTGCCGGATTCTTGGACCTGCACTGCCATCGGCTGATCGAGTGGAATCGGTGCCCGCAGGGTGACTTCTACCGCCTCATCGTTAACAGCCAACAGTTGTGCCGTCCTGCCGGCGACATAACCACCGTTTCCCGAGGCAGGCGGACCGCGAAAGCGATGTGCAATGGTGATGTTTTCACCTACATGAGTTTGAGTCGCAGATCTGAGAGTATTGGGCACATTACCTCCGCCTGTTAGGCGTGTAGTGGTTGTTTATCATCGCGTCGCAATAGGCAATTGAACGTAGTTGAGTGAAATAGCTATTCAGCGCTAGCCTACGACGACCATCGCTAATGTCTAGGGATTATACGCTGTTATATCGGGATCTAAGTGTATCCAGGGTGCCCGGTCATTGGTATAAACCTGAAGGTCGACCGGCAGCGTGATATCTCCCAGAATACTACCGCGAGCTACGTAGCTATGATCGGGGAATTTAGCGTTATTGACACAGCTAACAGTAGAGCCACAGTGCTTACAAAACGTTTTGCTAAAGTGTTCGCTCGCATTATAGTGCCTGATATTATCGCCACCCTCGACGATACGAAATTGCTCGTTGGGAATAACCACCCAGGCACTGTAGTCTGCGCCGCTAAGTTGGCGGCACATCCCGCAATGGCAATTCAGGACAATTTTTGGCGGCAGTTCTGCCTGCCATGTAACTGCTTTGCAGTGGCAGCTTCCGCGAATAACGCCGGTCATAAATCGCGCCTCAATAGATAGGGAAATTGGAGCAGTGGGGAGTTACAGCACCAGGAAATTATCGGCGGGCCTAGACCCACCGCAATCGCTGTGAAAAAGCGACAATCACTCGCCTTTAAATACCGGCGCGCGTTTTTCGACAAAAGCCTGCGAGGCGGACTTGTGATCACTGGTCATCATGCTGCGAACCATATGATCCGATTCCATATCCAATACTTCGGTCAGTGACCCCTGCTGCGCCATATTCAGGTTTTTCTTCATATAGCCTATGGCTACAGTCGGCAGATTGGCCAGATAGTGAGTATAGGCCTGGGCCTGGGCCTCCAGTGTTTCGGCGGTGACCAGTTTATTGGCCAAACCTAGCTCAAAAGCCTGCGTGCCACTAATAACATCGGCGCCAAAATACAGTTCCCGGGCTTTTGCCGCGCCCACTAATTGGGTCAAAAACCAAGAACCGCCGTAGTCGCCAGAGGCGGCAATTTTGGAAAAGGCGGTGGTGATCTTGGCCGTATCGACCACCATGCGCAGATCGCAGGCCAGCGCCAGCGACATACCAGCACCAGCGCAGGCGCCGGGGATAATCGCCAGAGTTGGCTTAGACATAGTGTGTAATAATTCACTAACCTTAGTGCCCTCCCGCAGGTTGGCTACTTTTTCCTCTAGTGGCATTGGCGCACCACCACCGGCGGCAAAACCCTTGACGTCGCCACCGGCACAAAAAGCGTTGCCGGCACCGGTTAATACCACCAGTCGTACCTTAGGGTCGGCGGCCAGGCGAGGCACGGCTTCAGCCATCTTGCTCATCATATCGCCGCCCATGGCGTTGCGGGACTCCGGCCGGTTCATGGTTAGGGTGGCAATACCGTCGTTAAATGTTTCTATCAGATCATTACTCACTGCGTACTTCCTCTTTAATAAATAGTTATCGCCTATACTACTATCTTCGCAGCTATAAATCTAAACCTGTGCATTAGCATTCTTTTGATGGGTGCAGGCAGATGATTTCTACCCCCTGCCAGCATACGCTAGCTGCGACTGGCATGAACTAGCCGCGGTGGTATATCGGCAACACCTCTACGGCGATACCGAGAGCGGAAATAATATTGCAGCGGACGTACTCGCCTGGTATATCTACCGATAAGCTCATTCTCTACGCAGCCAGTATTCTACTTGCTGCGAGTTCAAAAATTCCTCCGCCCCCGCGCCCTGCAGCATAGCAAAGGTTGCCAACATACCAGCCTGGGTACAGTTTTGCGCCGCCACTGTGACAGACAGTGGAGAGTGTTCCACCGGTCGGCCGGTTAGCGGGTTTAACACGTGACCGTAGCGGCGACCACGGTGCAACAGAAATCGACGGCTGCTGCCGCTAGTAGCCACGCCGCCACCGCTCACTGCCAGTAGTTGCTCGGCGGGCCGTCGCCCTACGCCCTCAGCAGCGGCATCTTCGATACCAATGCGCCAGGGCTGGTCTGTTTTGGGCGCTCTATTGCAATGGATATCACCCCCATAATTCACCAGCAGTGGCGCGTCGACTATTGCGGTCAAAAGCTCTAGAGTACGATCGACGGCATATTCCTTGCCTATGCCGCCAAAATCGATTTCCATACCCGACGGAAGATTAAAACAGGGACTTTCCCAGTTCGCCCGCCGCAGACCAATAAGAGGTAAAAGTTCGTTGATCTGGGCTGCTAAGGGAGGCTTTTCGCCGGCCTTGAAACTCCAGATGCGGCGTAATATACCGGAGCTAATATCGAATAAGCCATCGCTTAATTGGTAACACTGATAGGCAAAATCCAGCAGCTGCGCGGTCTCATTGTCGACATTTACTCCGTGGCCACCAGCGCTGTTGATCTGCGCCACAATGCCGTCACTGCGATAGCGGCTGTACTTCTGCTCGATACGCCAAGCCTCAGTAGCAGCAATTTGCAGCAACTGCTGGGCCAGTTCGCGATCATCAAAGGCCATCAGGATTTCACAGGGACTAGCCATGGCCTCGAAACTACCCTGCCACAATTCACCGCTGCGCCTCAGCCGCAGCGGCCTATCTATTGCAGCGCCATCGATAACACACCGATCAGCCACGAAGCAAACTAAGCTCAGACCGACGCCTAAAAACTAAAAGAATAGCCCAGCTGAACAATGACGGCCTCCAGGTCGGGAAATAGGTCGTAGTTGCGGCCAACGCCTATAGCGCGATGGGCGCGATCGCCGGTTTGCTCATAATATTCCAGCCGCAGATTGAACTCGCTGTCCTCGTTAAAACGATAACCGTATTTTGCACCGATGGTAATACCCTCATAGGAACCCAACCTGGAATCGGCACTGGCATGGCGGGGTTGCGGGCTACCTGCCACCAAAAACTGCTGGTAAAAGTCCGCTTGATCCTGACTGTAATAACGCAGGTGCGGCTCAATATAGTGGCGTTCAGCAAAGGGAATACGGTAGCGAAAATCCACAGTGTGCGAACTGATATCCCAGTCGTCCCATAAATAGCGATAGGACACATCAACGGTGTCGCCGTTGAGTCGGTGGTATTTGGTTTTCCAGTAAATGCTGTGTTTAACCCGCTCTTCCGGACGCTGCTCGTATAGATAATCCAGCGTTGCTCCGCTACTACTAGCAACCAGCGACAAAATCTTAAAAGGATCCGTTAAATACCCCTCGGCGCGACTGTAGGAGTAATTGAGTTGCATCAGTGTTTGCCGGTTGACCACCTGGGTGATGCCAACTAACAAATCGGTAGTCGTTTTATCGTCATCGGCGCGATCTCTGGGCTGTTCACTACCCGCAGGCGCCATCGAAGCGAACGCTATGGGGATTTCACCCTCGGGTTCGATGCTGTCGTCAGCATAGGCAAAACCGGCTGATACCGTGGTGTTTTTGTTGTTGTAATCTCTGGCGACAGTGGCGTTGAGCGCCACCGAGGTATAGTCGTACTCGTTGGAAAAGGCCAGTCCGGTAGAGATGCGAGTGCGTCGATCCAACGGAAATTCGTACTGCACGCTAACAGCAGTGCGACTGTCTTTAAACGTGTCGTCCAGGGGCAATTCCCCCGCTGAGGTAATATATTCACCACGGCCCGAGGGTCGAGTGAAGGTTTGCGGCACATCTGAAATGGTGGCACCACTGGGCGAGGCACCAGTGAGTGTATCCACGGCAACTTTCACGGTTAAGCTGCTCTCGTCAGCAAAGCTGCGGGTGGCGCTGATAACAGGTTCCACCGCGTCGACACGATCTTTTTCACTATACAATAACAGTGCGCTATCAACATGCCAATTATTGTCGTCCTCGCTCGCACTGGCACTCTGATTGAGCAAGCTGCAGCTGGCGACAGCGAGCAGGCTGGCAATACTGGGCCGCTGTTTTTTTAGTTGCATCCGCAGCCACCCCCGCCAAAACTAGCGCCGCCACTACTGGCTTCCTTGCTGAAATAAATATGATCATCGAGGCCAGCCTCGAGGGGGTCAGTCACCAATTGCATCTCCGGTTTGGCCAATAAGTCCCGCTCCCACGGCTCTACGCCCCACTCGGCGCAACTGCTCAACAGTAGCGCCAAAGATAATACATACACTCTTGTCACTGTAATTTCTCCATACTAGCCGATTGTGGTGGCAGTGCCGCGGTGATTGCACGTTCGTAATCGAGTTGCCGACTAGTATTAAATCCGATATGTCGACTGACAATAACACCCTCGGCATCGATCAGCACAGCGCTGGGCATACCCTCAACCTGGTAGGCCCGGGGCGTAATACCGTCGGGGTCGAAACCAATAATAAAATTGTTGCTATATTGTTGCAAGAAACCCTCTGCTAGCGACTTATCCTTATCGAGGTTAATGGCGATAACTATAAAATCCCTGGCCCCATAACGCTGTTGCATTTGGCTCATCCAGGGAAAGGATTTTCGACAGGGCCCACACCAAGACGCCCAAAAATCGAGGTAAACGGTCTTGCCGCGAAAGTCTTGTAGCGAAATCGGACCGTTGCGCCCAGTGATGGTAAAACGGGGAGCCTCGCTATTGTCCGAGTTTAGCGCGTCCGCTTGCAGCAGAGCACTTGCAGTTAGCCCGCCGAGAAATACCAGCACAAGGCATGGCATGAGATGGGACCCAAGGTATTTACCCATTTATAATTTCCAGGTCGTATTAACTATTAACTGCGACTCGCAACTATAGCCGAATACAGCCTACTGAAGCCCTGCGTTAGATCAAAGAAGCGCCAGACAATCGCTATATTACCGCAATCGCTCTATGCCCCGCTAGTTCGGTGAGTCTATTACCAGTGAGGCCTAGCCCCCCCCGTATTGGCACCGGCCCGCTTGACCACGGCCCTCAGCGTTAATTCACTGTCTTCCGCCGCGTGCCACGCGTATATCACAACTTCGCCGCCTACTTTGGCGTTCCGAGCCCGACGAAGTAGTTCGCACCAGCGCGCAAACATCGTCTCGCATCTGCGGTAGCAGATCTTCTGCGACCACAGCTGACTTAAAGAACCCGTCATCATAGTGTTCGGGGCTAGCTACCCGCTCGACAGCAGTACTTCGTTAGCCTGGCTCATTGCAATAAAGTTCGGTAAGATTCAAGGCAAGTCCAATCGCGATACTAACAACATCAACAAGCAGTGCGCCGACATCGCTCTGGTAAGGCAGTTGCTATGCACTCGCTGTTAAGCCCAGGTAGCTAAACGCCTGGTAGCGCAGGCAATAACGCCTAGGGCTTTTTCTCCGCTCACAATAAGACGACAATGCTTAAACGGGAAATGTCACTAGCAACTGCTCAGTATTTTATGGCGAAAATTTTGCTTGGGGTTCAAAACTGACAATGTCTCGCCAATCCTTTAGAGCCCATGTCTCGAAAGGGTCGCTGCCATCTATTTGCAACGGTGCCGACT
>Ga0209395_1003642_pt1 | contig 18790 bp, 22 predicted proteins | sample GOMGulsemesocosm_3_FD_184635 | JGI IMG/M metagenome (GOLD analysis project Ga0209395, IMG submission 184635) | Methane-oxidizing microbial communities from mesocosms in the Gulf of Mexico - GOM9D Gulf of Mexico (SPAdes) (version 2) | ecosystem: Environmental > Aquatic > Marine > Cold seeps... | reverse complement strand
GTAAGAAAACAACAAATAATACATTGCGATAAAATAAATTATAAATCAATAAAACAAAGAGTTAACATTACACATGGTCATTGATAATCATTCAAGCTCACAACCTAGTATTCTCTGGCACGATTAGTCAACCCCCAACCAAACAAGCAACTACAGAGGCACAAGGTGTTTTATGTACACAAACATGTACTCAATTTGTGTTTTGTTACTTATGTTTGCCCCCTTCTCAATATCAGCTAAAACCACCGACCCCAACATATACAATATCAAATATTGCCAGTGTCTATGATGGAGATACAATTATGGTAAATATTGATAATTACCCTGTATTAATAGGTGAATCCATATTAATCAGACTAAGAGGTATAGATGCTCCTGAGATGCGCGTTAAGTGCCCTTTAGAAAAAACTAAGGCAACACTAGCTAGAGGCTATTTAAGGGCTATACTAGCCCGTGGGAAGGTCATAGAGCTTCATAATGTAGAGAGGGGTAAGTACTTTCGCATAGTAGCTAACTTGATAGTTGATGAGATTGATATAGCTGAATTAATGATTGAAAAACAATTAGCTAGAGAATACAGTGGAGGTAAGCGATTAAGCTGGTGTACTAATAATTAAACAAGGAAGTCGAAAATGGATGGGGGATTAGTTATAGTTGGGGCTATTATTGCTGGTATTTATTACTGGATTAAAGAGGATGCACTCAAGGACAATAAAAATATAGTTGAAAATAATTTCAAGGAAATATCTGATTTTACACCTTCTCAGCAATACACTTCAGCAGATGGATTAAAAGTAATCGGATATGATGAAAATAGAAATAAATTTGCAATTACTTCACTTAAAAGCCAAACAGCCTTCTCAAAAGCATTTTCTTATGTAGATATATTATCCGTAGAAATATTTTATGATGGAAATACAGTAACTAAGACTAATCGTGTTAGTCAAATTGGAGGAGCATTAATCGGAGGGCTTGTACTTGGAGGGGTAGGTGCAGTGGTAGGTGGTTTGTCTGGCAAAACAAGTTCAAAAAAAGAAGTCAAAAAAATTGAATTACGGATAATAGTAAATGATAAGCAATCTCCAATACAAGATATCGTATTTTTGAATACAAAATGCAAAGATTGGACACCACTATATAAAGAATCTGAGCGATCAGTTCGGCATTGGTTTGCGATCACCTCTCTCTTAATCGAGGAAGCAGATAAAGAAGACTCGAAAAACTCTAGGCAGCCAATACTAGATACTAATAAAAATAATTCGCTAGCGGATACTTTAAACGACTTAAATGAATTATTTCAGAAAGGTATTTTAACGGAAGCTGAGTTTTCTAAAGCAAAACAAAATGCATTAAATCAATAGCCTTATAAGTATTATGGGGCACTCATTACTGATACATATCCATAATATACTGTTAGTTATATCAAAAGTTAGGAGTATTCATGAAACGTTTATTTGTACTAATTACTTTTCTCTTTTCATTAAATGTTCATGCTGAAAAGACGATTGAGGTGTGGGAGTGTCAAGAATCTGAGTATGGTAATTGGTCAAATATATTAGTAAATGCCACTGTAAACGAAGGTCGAAAATCTGGAGAAATATTTGTTGCGGGTGTTATTCATGAGTCAACTTTTGAGGTCAATGGCTTTAATCGTCGTTGGAATTTCGTTTTATCAGAAGAAGGTACCTATGACTTTGCATTTATTATGAAACCAAATGGTAATGCTAGTTATTATGATTTTAGTTTAAATAAATCGACTAAGCCTAGTATGTTTCTATATTGTCGAGAAACGAAGTAAATACAACTAATAAGGCATTCAAACGGACAATTTACAGTTGGTTTTTGCTCCTTCGTCGCTTATTTTAACCAACAATTATTTGCCTCTTAGTGAGGTGTCTATAAATTTGTTATCTAAGGAGTTATTTTGCAAAGAGGTTTAATTACAGTAGCAGGTAATATTAAGTTCCAAATGCAAGGATTTGGTTTAAGTTCAAACTTAACGCCTGAAGATATTCGTTTCTATTTAATGTATTGGGATAAAATTATAATCCCAACAAATAATCTAATACATTTTCGTGTTCCTGATGAAGAAGATTTAATTAAGTGTAAAGCCTTATGGCGACCTAGAACGAGTCTCGTTGGTAGATTTTCTGGTAATGAGGTTGGTGAAGCCATAATTAAAGGGCAAAGCGAGATTGCGGAGTTAATGCTAAAAGACTCTAAAACAGATTGGGTAGTACACCAAACGGGTAATCAAATATTTTTACCGAAAGAAAACTCAAACTTTAGAAACACTATTCGTGTTGATTTATCTGGCGTATTGCCTGTTCCCAGTAAAGATACAAACATCAATGAAATCCTTGAGTTCAAGGAAAAAAGGGGAGCAGAGCTTGAAGCATTGCATACAACTCTTGATGAATTGTACAAAGAGATTTTAAAGTCACCAGATCCTGCTTTAGAAGCTAAATCTGTATTTTCTAGACTAAATAAAGAAATCGAATCACTTGAAAAAGTTTCTGGTGAAAAATATAAGAAAACAAGTAAATTTGATCTTTCTGTTGAACTAAATCTAAACTGTAAAGATATAGCTATGGCTGGTGCTTCAGGAACTGTAATAGACTTCTTTAATGGATTTACTATGCCAATAGCAACAACTCTTGCTGTCATTGGCGCTTGTGTAAAAATATCGGGAAAGTCCACAAATACATTTTCTGCCGCGGATGGTAGATTAAAGTTGGGGTATATTTCTAAAGCATCCGTTGTTGGTCTGGTGTAATTAATAATTAACAAGGAAGTTAAAATGAAATGTCATAATTGTTCTATAGAGTGCAAACAAACCAGTAGATTTTGTGGACAATGTGGTCACAAACTCGAAAGTGACTTTATAGATATAAATGCACTTAAAAATAATTATAAGCAAGCAAAGCTCTTAGCTCATATTGTTTTCAAGGCGATCACCCCCTATGTTAGTTCAGCTATAATACGCATAAGAAATCTGAAAAGTAATCAAGTAAAGCTTTTAGCTATTAGTTTGTTCGTATCTCTGATTATTTATGAAGGTAACGGAATTTATAATAATTCAAAGGTTAGTTATGTTGAATCTATATTAGGGTATCAATATGACTTCAAGTCTGGTGAAAAGTTATTTTTCACAATAAAAAACGGGCAATACTACTATTCTGCTAAAAAGGATTTAAGCAAATGAAACCGTGTATAAAGTGCTATTCAAGCAATGATGATAACGATATTTTTTGTACTTCTTGTGGAGTGGCGCTAGGAGAAATTCCACAAGAAGGCAACGCTGTAATAAACAAAACTAATACGCCTCAGAAAAAGTTAGGTTCATTAGAAAAAATATTTATAGTAATAATAATACTTTTCTTTATAGGTAAAATATCAAGTAACGGTGAAGATACGTTTGTCTTATCACAAAATAATAAAGTCGAAATGTGCAAAAGGGTCATTGCAAAACACTATTACAAATCTATTGGCATAATAAGAGAATCATACACCTCAGCCCAAGACTCCAGTGATATTGTTAGGGTTGAATATACTCGTAATAGTGATAATTCCTTATGGCGATTTGCCTGTCAAATAAGTTCCAACACTATTGTTTACAATACTTGGCAAAATGATTTGAATGACTGGGGGAGATGGCGCTATGATGAAGAAAACACTTTTAAAGTCACTACCAAAGAAGATGGTACCAAGGTAATTGATATTTATTAACAGTTAATGGTTTAGTTAACTACCAATTTTCTAAAAAATATATACCTTTTCTGCATTCGGGCTCTAATATTAACTTATTGAGCCCAAAATATCTGTATCCGCGTGATTACGGTTGAACGCAGGACATACCCAGAAATATACAATCCCTTACTTTATTCTCAAATATCGGTAAACATTAGTGAGTACTCTAATGTTTACATTAAACTATACACTCCATCCTTGCTATCTGCGTGTATTCTACTGTAGAATTACTGCATTAGAATACACGCCCGCGATATTAAGGAAAATTATGCAAAAAGTTATAGCATATATGAGAATTTCGGATAAAAACAAGCAGAACGCGGAGTCACAACTTCAAGCGTTAGTATCTTATGCCGATGAAAACAAGTTAACTATCACTGAGTTTGTTAAAGAGGAGGTGAGTGGTAGCAAGACTAGTATTGAGGATAGGAAGCTTAGTAAACTTGCTGGTCAGGGTAATATGATATTGATGACTGATATTACTAGAGTAGGCAGAAAGAAGGTGTTTGATTTACTAGGTACGATAGGCTCATTGCTTAAGAATGGTGGTGAGTTACACCTTACTAATACCAGTAGAGTTATCAATGATGATAATGTAGATGATGCTGAGACAATATTTACTGTAGTAGGTGGTTCTTTTGCTGCTGTAGAAGAAAGTAAGCTTAGAAGTCAGAGAGCAGTAAATGGGCATAAGAATAGTAATCTTAAGTCAGGTAGAAAATTTGGTGCGGTCGTTAAGTCTAAGCTAGATAAGCATGTGGCATTGATTTCTAGTGAACTTAGCAAGGGTACTAGTAAGGTTGGTATAATTAGAATACTAGAGGGGCTGGGAACTAAAATTACGAGAAAAGGGTTTTATGATTACTGCGACAAGCGAATGTTAACAACTAAATAAATAAAATTATGGAGGGTTTATTACCAATATAGCGCTAGTTTATCAGTGCTTATTTCCTTATGATATAAGAGCAAATGTACTGGTCGTGCAGTTTGTAGCTATATTAATTTTATTTTGGGTTGCTTAGGTGTAATTGCGTTTTCATTCTGTTTAACCATTTCGCTAGTAATTCAAATTGCACAGTAAGCTAAACACTGTTTTATTTAGATCTGACCTTCACATTTTATAAAAGCTTTAAGTCATAAGTTACGCTAGTAGTCACTTGTGCTACACAGCGGACATGAGAATTTAGCCTGTAATGTTGATTCGGATTAGGCTTTGTATCGATAACGCCGAGCTAATTGCCCGTTGTGAAGTGCCTGAAGGATGGCCTAACCTATGAGGGAACTAAGCATTGAACGTTTCGTTATAACCTCAATAGCCCTGTAATTTATATACCGATAAACTCTCATTGATTAAAATTTGATTTCCAGTCATTGCTGCCAACTCTATACCCGAGAGAAATGCCAACTGACCTGCGAGGCGCAACCCAGATATCCTTTCATCATCGTCATAGTTCACTGAACCAGTATGAGTTTCATTTCTTCGACGAACTAAAGATTGAAAGCCACCATGGGTAAAACTACTAAATATCGCCCAGTGTTTTTTCTTGATCAACTTCAATGCACCTTCTGATATACCCAATCGGTTTTCTATCATATTTATCTTAGCGCCTAAACAAAGCCGAAGATTATCCTTTTCATACTTAGCTACTTGGTCTTTATCTGCCACATGACTTAACCATAAACCATTTACCACGGTTTCAAAGACTACTCTAAGCAAGGAAAACATTGAACCATGAAGCCCGTTTTTACATAACAAGTATATAGCAGCATGATGTTCGATAGCTAGATCAAAACATGAATGCGCTAACTGAATATTCCTAGTTTTCAGGCTAAATTTGCATGATAAATTATCATTAAGCCAATGAATGATACTTTCTTGTTCTTCGTATTCCTGCTCAATACTCACAAGTTATACCACCTTATTGAATTACCTTTATTTTAAAGGACTTAGATCTCTTTTTTTTTTCTTACTCTGAGCCAAGAGAACTTTATCCCAGTATCCACCTTCTTGAAGATAAGCCAAAACTCCAAAATGTTCATGTAGTTTAATTTTGTCTGCAAATAGCTCAATAGAATTGATACAGTCTAAAGGGTCTTCCCCTTTCCATGCTGCGAAATCAAAGATCACGGCTATCGATTTTCTGTCTGTTTTATTACCACCATGCTTTTGTTCTGGCGAATTGAAGTAGTCAAAAGACAATTCATATGAATTTCTATCAAGTAATGAATAAAACTTGTAACGCCAAAACTCTTCGTTTTCTTCAATAATTTCAAGGAGTGGTTCTTCTGTAATTAATTTTTTTAGTTTTTGATATCGTACAATCATTCTTGCTACTGTCAGCCACATAACCCTACTATTTTCGGGTGCTGCTTCATCATCACCGCCACTAAATAATTGATAGGTTTTCTCTAATAGAGTTTTCGCTTCTGAAAGGAATGCTTCAGATGCTTTGAATTTATCTTCTTTTAAATGTCTTTGGATTGTTGCCCGATATAATGATATTGCTACAGCAGCACTAGTTAGAATTGCCAAAGAACCAATAGCTTGTATTGATGGTACATAGGATTGTACCCAAATGAATGTATCTCCTACAGGGAGAAACGATGATAATAAAATCAAAGTAATTATCGAAAATAACATACCTATCAAGAAATAAAGCACGGAAAAGGAATCCTCATGTCAGAGCAAAAGCTTATTATGGAGACTTATCATCAATGTCCGTCCCATAAATTTCATTTAAGTCTGATTAATATCCCATAATTTCAAAGCATTAGAAAGCACATGTTTTGAGGTTTTTATCTGAACTTGGAATTACTGATACTTCACATTAATATGATACGAATAATTCATTAGAAAATATATGGCATAAAATTAAATCCTAAGGTCTCCAATGCGCACTTTTCTGTCAGTTAAAAGTTTCCCATTAGGCTTTTGTGCCAACAATGACCGTACGATTCAAATCATACAACGGCTTATTTTTATATTCAGCTTTACCAAAATGACTAGCAATACTTATTATTGGATCTTTACTTTCATATTGATTAACACAATTCTCAAGGTGGTTATTTTCTTCAAACTCCACTTCAACCTCATCACCATTAAACAAAATAAACGTTATTGAAAATTCTTTCATGCATGTTTCCTATATTGCACACTACTAATGATCATTAATGCCACAAAAGAGACATTAGCTAGTAAATGCCAATAGTTCTTCGGATTAGATTTTGTATCGATAACAAATCGAGTGGACCATTTGTTAGAGCATAGAAACTCTATAAAGAGTATTTCCTTTGCTACTGATACGAGTCTCAAGTAAATTTTCGGCAACCATACTTTGTAATGTACTACGTATAAGGCGATGATCAAATGATGATAATTTAGAGAAACCTTGCTGCCTTGTTCCCCAAGATTTTATACGTGACGGAGAAAATGACCACTTATTATATTTAGTAAGAAATTCTAACAGTAAATTTCGTAGCTCAGGTCTTTCAAATGATTCATGAAACTGAGCTAAATTGTCCATACTATGAAGTTTAGTTTCCATATATTCAATTCTTTCTTCAAGGTAACTAAATTCCTCTGCATTTTCAGAAGCTTGTTCAGCTACAATTTCCTTAAACTCAATACCTCCAATTTTTGTAATTCTTATACCAAGTTTATCCCAAGGTATCCAAATTAGAATTAATGATGTTACAAAAAATAGAAAGACACCGCTCAGCCCTAGTTCTTTAGGCGATGGATAGCTTTTAGGATCACTTATGTAAAAGAGAACAAACGATATGCAGCCAATAATCACCGACAATGAAATAAAACTAAGAAATAGTTTCATAGGAGTAGATATGGAAAATATACTGGTCGATGAACTCAGTTCTTCATCCTGTGGTTCTACAAAATTAGATTCTTGATGTGACATGTGTTTCCCTGATATCAACGCCCGTTAACAGGCAAAAAACTATTTGCCAAAATGTTAGGGAATGAAAACAGGAAACTGTTTTCTGTCCCTTATTGGCATGTTAGGTTTTTACAGCTCAGAATTTAAAGAAAGACTAGAAACTAATGACGCTATATATTTTTTAACTTCGGGGTAAAGGCGATCATAAGCAAGATTTAACTCTTTGAACTCTTCACCTTCAGTCCAATTTGGAAAAGCATTAGAAAGAGTCTTTTGAACACAGCCTTGGTGCTTAATTGAGTTATTAATTAATCGAAGTTCATTAAAAGCATCGTATTGTTCAACAGAAGTTAAATCAAATGGAAGCGCTTTATCTAATGAGTCAACACTAGAGAATTTTTTATTGGATATAGATGGAAAATGACGCCTAGCAACACGCTTTGTGTGAAGTTCAATTTGTTTATATAGTGCCGATATACTTAACTCGTTGGCTAATTTTCGAACTTCTCCCTGCATATAAAATTGATCTTCGAGCATTCCTTTATAGCTTTCCATATCATTAGGATCTTCAAATTGATCTTCTGATACAGACTCGTATTCTTCGGTAAGCTTCTTTTCACTTTTATTCAAAGAAGATTCAAGATGATATTTAAATTCATCTATAGCATCAGTTTCAAGCCTCTTTAACAAATTATCTATCATTTCATTAAAACTAATAGCCATTAAAATAATCCTTTTTAAAAATCTGACGCCTCACTAAGAGGCAAATAATATGTTGGCTAAAATAAACGACAAAGGAGCAAATAGCCAACTGTTTTTGTTCCGTTTAAAAGTGCTTGTTAAGTTTTCATTTCTACAAAGTCGGAATTTGAAAACCTCTAGCCACATTTACTATAAAGCCACCTAAGATAATTGACTCATCAAGTAAACTAAACCCAGCAATCTGATATTGATGAGTTTCGCTGGATGATAGAAAATAAATACTTGTATCAAGTTGATTTGAAATACACAGCTGTACATAACCACCAATAGTTTCAAAGTCCCCATCAATAATATTAGATATAGCTATTAATGGTGCGTGATTAGCTTTCTTACCTTGACGATCTAAACTTGCTCTTACATCATTGATTTCATCTAAAACTTGAGATTTTTTATCACCTAAAACTAGGTAACCTTGGTCTTCAATATTTACCTCTTTAACCTCAATCACTGAAGGTGCATCAGGTGTATTACGAAGAATAATCGTTCTATATGTCTTCATTTTAGGGCAAAATCCAAACACTAAAAATTCACATCTAGCACTCGTTGGATAGCAAACGCCCATACTGCTTATGTATTTTTCAGCTAATTTTTTACATAGGTTAGCTACATCCATAAGAGATGGTAATTTGTCCTCATATGGGTAATCAGGTACATCGTAATATTGTACCTCAGAAAGGTTACCCACATAAAAGTTAAGCATCTCTTTTACGTTAGAGCCAATCAGTGTACTGCCCGAGAATCCAAAACCAAATCTAAAAATGCACTTTGGGTTTGATCTATGAAGATCACCATTATCAAACGATTGTGCTGATATAGAAAACACTTTAGGGCAATTATCTGTCATCACGTTACCGCCACTTGATACTCTTGTATCGCTTACAACCCATAACCCATCACCTAAAAGCCAAGGAATATCTTTTTTCTCTTCCTTATTTCTCCAGCATATAATTGAAGTCACATTACCTCTTGAAAACTTGACAGCTTATTAGACGAGAAAAACCTTCTTTTAAGCAGGTCTATTTTCAACTAAATGATTATTTAATATTTAAATTTTACCTTTTTACTAACGTATCATCAATAAGTTATAATTTTTTAGTTTTATAACTACTGTAAAAAAAGAGCGGGTTTACCCTCATTTTAGGTAGATAGGAGGGTTTTAAATTCAAGTCTGATTTTTAAGGATTAAACATTAGAAAAAGCATTACGTTTTTGTTGGTGGTTTTCTTCCGCTTAGCGCACCAATAAGTCGTTAGCATTTGATGAATTTTGAATCAAAAAAACTAACCACTTGGGGTAGAGTGATAAGGCTAACTAATGCCACATTGCGGACGTTAGGCATTAACTTCAATTATTAAGTTCGTATTAGATTTTGTATTGGTAATTTCATAGTCACTTGTTAAGCAATTCTTAACTGCTACTACAAAAGAATGCCTTTCTTGCTTCATCCTCGTGTAAATTATGTTTAGCTAAATGATGGTGAGTTGGAGGAGCCGACTCTGAAAACAATTGAAAAGGCAGTCCATTTATACAAATTTCAGAAAACACAGCTGAAAAGTCTTTTTTATAACAGTCTTGTAAAAGCTTTAGGTTTGTTGATGGAAAACTATCCTTAAACTCTTTATTAAAGTCAGGATAGAAATACCTTATAAAAGAAGCCTCAAACAAAGATATTCTTTCAGGTTCACTTGTATCAAAAAGCTTGTCTAATCCTGATTTTACTCTTGAGCCATCGTCTTGTTTTTGTGCTCTTGGGTTTATCATTGTAACCACTCGATTATTAGACTCCACAGACAAAAGTAACAGCGACAATTTGTAGTTTTCCGGTACACCCTTCAGTGATATTTTCTGTAAAGTTTCATGTTTCTTTAAACGATCTAGAGCATTCCTAGAACCATCTTTGCCATATGCTTGACCAATGTATTTGACTTCAAAGAACATGCTATCAGACACAAGTTGAAGCAGCCTTTCTTCCGATATGGAGAACTTTTTCCCATCATTTCTTTCAAGGTAACTATAACCATCTGATTGAACTAATGTAAGATTTTCTGGAATTGGTAACTTAAAAAGCTTTATTTCATCAGCTACTTTGAATGTAATTTCTAATTCACCTTCCTGTTCACTGATATTTTGAATAGCTACATCAGGTAAGTAACCTATTAAATATATATGACAGTCTTTAATTACATGTTCATATTGTGCCAAAAGCTTCTTGTCATAGATGTACTCAGCAGGAAGAGTACAATAGCTTGAGGCATAAAGACTTAAAGCGTGTTCAATATCAAACTCTTTTAGATCGAGTAAACCTTTGAAAGAATCTTCCTTTTCCATTCTGAATCCTTATGGAAAATATGACTAATTACTTAACAATTTGCTAAGCGGCTATAATAGCTAGGAACGATTACAGCCAGCTGTTTGTGACCGTTTAAGCAACTTTCTAAATACTGCTTTCTCTGATCAATTTATTTATTTCGCAAAAGAAGTCATGCTTAGTTGTTAATGAATCTGACTCCTTACGAATTCTATGCAGAGTTATATTAGCCGCATTAAAAATTGCATTCTTTTTAGCATCCCTAATCATAGCCTCTTGCCGATCATGATATAAGCTATCAACTTCAAAAAAGTATTTGGGCATATGCCTGTCAGTAGGATCATAAACTACAAAATCGACAACGCCATTAAAATAAAATTTACGCTGTTCGGAGTTTAAATGTGGAAATATTTGCTCTTTGTCAAAAATATTGCTCAACACTACATTTGGGTAAATAAAATAGGAAGGAAAAACATCTTTTAATGCTTGATAAAAATGAGTCTCTAATGAGCTTTTAAATAGGGGGTTTAACCAATCAGTTCTAGGATGCAGAGTTACTTTTTTAGTATCTAAACTGTTATTTCTTTTATTTAAAGAATTAACTTCAACAGCCAGTTTAGCTAAAGGAGAAAATTGACAAATTTTGATAAAGGAATTCAACTGAGGACTTGCTTGCTCCTCAAAAGCTTTAATTCCTAACTCTTCAATTACTAAGGTGTTTTCATCAGTTAAAGTAAGATAACCAGCGGTTTTTAATTTAATATATTCAAAGCATAACTTGGAAACTAATACTGCCTTTTCTTCTTGTGCATATTTGATGAACTCACTTTGAAGTAAGGAACAAATGTTTGTCCATTGAGTCGGATTATTTTTCAAGTTAATTTGATCAGATTTTGCTTTAGCTAAAATATCACTCCAGCTCTGATTTTGTAGTAAATTATAAAAAACTTCCATGTGACTCCAAAAGTAAGAAAAGCATATAACGCTTATTGTGAGTCAGTCTTCACAACATCTGCCCACAAATAATATTATTAATTAGGGTCAATATCACATAATTTTAAAACGTTAGGAAGTTATATATGGAGATTTTATTAATCTTTCAATGTTACTGATACGTCCTAGTAATAGACTCATTAGAAAATATATGTCAAATTATTGAGAACTAATGTCAGCAAGGCACCGAGAAGACCTTAGTAGCAAATAATATCATGGAAGTTAAAAATAGTGTTATAAGGATCACTATTGCCACAAAGTGATCGTTAATGTTCGTCAGTCTCGACAACTTTTGATTGAACCTCAGCCTGATGACTTAACCTTCGATTTATCTCAAGAACCATCACTTATGGATCAGTTGGTTTCGCTCAGATTTCTTGTTGATATAATCTCACTACTAATGACTATTCACAAAAGGAATTGGCAGATAAGCAATAGACTAGTTGGAGGTTGTTTTATTTAGGGCCAACAACCTCTTTCATATATTTTTGAGTATATTCCTTTATTAGTATTTTTTTACAGTAGTTGTTAGTATTTTTTATTCTAGGAATATCAAGATTAGAAGTATGTAAATTAAATTGCCTAATAAGCTGCTCTGCCAACCTTTCAAAGCCTAAATAAAACAGCGAAACTAAAGTATTTTCTAACAATGTCGTTTTATTAAATACATGTAAAAAGGTTTCTTGAACATTAGGGTATTTTGTTTCCAATAGATAAAGTTCGTTATACCGTTCAGAATAATCAATGCGATCTCGTGAAAAATAAAATAGAGAATGTAAGCCTGCAGAATATTCAATTGATAACTTATCTTTTAACTCACATAACATAGAGAGTTGCTCTTCCCGTTCCTTCTGCATTTCATCGAAATCAAAATCGGCAGCATTTAAGAAAACCAAGCCAGTTTTAGGAGCTTCAAAAATTTGAGGATTTAGCTTTACCCAATACTGAATCACCTCAATAAGCTGTTGTTCCGTTATACCAAGTAAAATATTTCTCTCGTCCACAATTGGTGCAAACTCGAAATGTAATTTTATTCTTTCTAATGCAGAATTTAATTTTCGTGATGAAAGGTTAAACTTCTTCCTGACTAGGACTTTAGTATTAATGAAGTCTTCGGAGCCTTTAATATCTCTAAAATTTAAAGCTATTAAATTTAAGGTAATACGGCTAATACCATCTTTTACACTACTCAAATGATATTCTTCCGTAATATCATTTGTAAAATGAAAAAGCTTATCTAGATTATTATGTAGCTTCTCAAATTCAGTTTTTAAAACTTGGCAACTAATTACACCGCCTACGTCTATCAAGTGTTTTTTCGACTCTTTACTTTCTGGGTATCTGAACGTTTGCCCTGTTGGATCTATATTCGCAATATCAATTATATGTTGTTCTAAGTCAGCTAATATATATTTATATCTTTCATCGAGTTTTAACGCATTTGTTTTGAAAAAGTCCCAAATAGCCTTGATGTTGTGAACATAGAAAATATTCACTTTTCCTTTTTGAGAAAATATTGAAAATTTATCATGTTCCAGTTCTTTATTAACGCTTTTTGCAACTTTAACTAACTCTTCAATTGCACCTTTTAGCCTTAATTCAATAGAGTGTCTCATATTGAAGCAAATGGGATAAATAAAATAATCAGGACTGGTTTTAATCCCTCCACCTTCAATGACTTTATCCAACAAAGCATTGGCGGCCAAAGAGAAGCCTTCCGCATATTCAAAATAATTAACACAGCCATTGTCACCTACACAGGCATTTAACCTACTAGGTTCACTGCCTCGAAAAATTGTATTTGACATGTTGTTCCTTTATTTATCGACAAAACATAACGTCCAGAAATGAAATGCCACTGGTAGCTATGCCACTTCAAGGATGGTCTTCTATGAACTCAAGCTTAAATGACTCATGTATGTGTTTATGTTCATAGTTATTAAAATATTCTTCAGCATTTCTTATACGACCGAACATAGCTTCTAATTTTTGTTGGGTATCTTCAGGTTCATCAAGTGGTCTAGTAGGATATTTGTAATGTACAAATTGATTCCTCCTTTCAACTAACTCATCCATGATTTTTAGATGCTCTGAGTTCAACTGCGGTAAGTCTAATAGCTTTAAGAACCAAGTACACTTAGATCTTATATTTAATGATCTAATCACTTCCTTAAATTCTTTCTCTGTAACACCTTTAGCACTTAACTTTGAATGGATAACTCCATTAATCCAATGCTCCCACCATGTAGCATATGTAAGTATGGATAGGTCATACTCCTTTTCTAAATATAATTTATTAGCTTTAGTGCCTAATGATTGTGCATGAATAAAGGTAACATTCTCAAATATCGGTGATTCCTTATTATGCTGGTATACAGCTTCAATACCTTTAACAGTAGCCTCTCTGTTAGTTAAGCCAGTAACATCTAACTCACCTTTGGCTATCATCCCTTTAATCAAAGTTCCCATTAAATTTCGGGCCAATTCATCAGGTAAATCATCTGACATTATTACTATCCATATTATTAGTGTTTTAAATAAGTGTACTGATCTATTAGCTTATGAACCAGTGCTTTAAACAAAAATTTATAGGGAATTTTATTAATATTATTTATGATCTTTTCATATCAGAAAACACTATTTATAAGCCCTGAACCAATGATATAAGCACACAAAGGAGTCCCCCCCTATTATACCATCGAGGATATATACCTATTTGTTGTGGCTAAGTGGTTTCAAAGGGCAGAACTCTTGACATTCACACTTTGAGCAATATAGCTTATTGCTCAAAGTTAACATAAAATTACGGAAGGTTAACGACAGCAATGAGCTTGTGTGAATAGACATGACTAATGAGATTTCCAGACACAAAATGAGATTGAAGCATTTTTCTTATATTCACTAATGCCACATTCGAGACATTACGTTATTGAGTAGAAATAGTTGTTTGGATTAGATTTTGTATCGATAACTCCCAAATAACAGGCTAAGTAATGGTTGGCTAAAATTGTGTAGCGAAACATAGCCAACTGTTACGTGTCCTTGTTGATTTTCTTGTAGGTGCTGAACTGTAAATTTTAGATATAAAAAAACCGCTATTAAGCGGTTTTTTTTGTTTACGATGCAACTATGTTGATGCATTAAAAGTGTGAGTCATCTTATTAAGTAGCATTGAACGTTCTGTAGTTTGTTCAACCTGATGAGGGCTAATTGCATATTGTCCTAAACGATTCAATTGCTCTACTTCTAGAGCCGCATTAACAGGACTAGCGCATACTGCACCATTTGCTTTTGCAAGCTTATCCATATCATCCATAATTTTTATTTGCTTAGCTAATTGTTGTTTATTGGCATTTGTGCTCATATTAACTTCTCCACCAGTAAATAAATCTCCACCCTTTTTTTGGCAAGCAATGTAAGCTTCCCGTGATTCATCAAGTGTTAATATATTATTTGTTACCTTATTTAATAACTCTAGCATACCTTCTTTTTTAAATCCTGCTAAATTTGCAGCAATGATTTTTCTAATAGGAAGTTGAGCGTTAGAGTTAAGCCTATTCTTTTTATACTCTTTTGAGTATTTCCCTGAACCAATAGCATACAGATTTTTATTGATTAAAGGATCTTTCGATATCCGATATATTTCTTGTTCATTATTCTTATTAGGGTTTGGAGGAGAGTAGGCAAAAAGCTTTAACTCACCATCTCCATAACGAATAATAAAAAACTGAATAATATTTTGTTTAGCAAATTCAACAAGAGTATCTAACAAACTTTCTGAATTAGCTTTGTCAGTATAATATTCCATGAACATTTTAAACATGACATTTGTGCCAGCAAATCCATACAACACACCATCAAGCGTTATCGTTTTTAAATAATCTTTTGAATCAAACCATTTATTAGGAAGGTTAGTTGATTTATCAATCCATGATACACGGCTATCACTCGCCATATAAGCACCACTTTTATTTTTTCTAAATATTGTAGTAGTCAAGAATAAAGTCCCTTTCAATTTATGCCGGCATTCTACAATTTATGCCCAATGTTGTACAAACATATTTAACAAAATGGTAAATTTTACGTAAATAGTTGGATGTTACTGAGACCTATCAGTAACATGACAGAAATAATGCATTAGAAAATGTATGGCAAAAAAATTGATGCTAACGTCTTGTTAGCGCACCAAGAAGACCTCCTGAGGGCTAATTTAAGCCACTATCAATCTATACCTAGGTAATCTTTACCGACTTAGAGTTAAAGCTCTAAATATTGAGTTTTAGGAGGGTTAGGTTGGTGTACTGTATGTGGCGTTCGTTCTAATATGTATTTGTTATGTTGACCAGTGCAATGAATATTGCTTTATACGCTGATTTTAGTATGCAATAGGTGCTGTATATGATCTACTTTGTTTAATCGTCACGGGATTTTTTTAGCATTCTTTCTTGGTTGCTTCGTAGCAGCTATATTATGTGTAGTATTAAAAGTTGCAACTAACTTTCTTAACTGTACTAAGTTACTAAACATACTTACCTTGCCTATTTCGGGTATACGGACTAGTTTCTTATCAACCATGACCTCTTTAGTATAGACCTTGCACAAGTAGCTAAAATGTTGGATGGCTTGGATCATGTTAGTTTTTAAAGTATATTCTACCGTTTTTATCTTCTGTATATTCTCAATGCAATGGATCACACGAGGCTTATTTATATCAAAGCTCGTCTTGGGTTTATTCTTAGGATTAAAAGTTCTACGAGTAAGTACATTATTGTCTTTATCCTTTTTATCGACTTTCATTTTAGATAACTTAGGCTGTCTAATTTTACCTGAACACCAGTGACTAGCATAATAACGCTTCAAAGATTTGAATGTGTCATTTGGTACATGACCATTGATGAGATTCTTTAAGGATCTAATAGAAATTGATTCTTTACAGTAGGTAAGTACAAAATGATAATGCACTTCGGGCTTAGGTTTGTTTAAGTCATTGTGCTCATGGATCTCTTTAACACCTACGTAATTAAATATAACTTCTCTGCCATTAGCGCTTATATGGTTTGATACCAACGCCCTTAATTCTTTCATATATTTATCAATCTGTACCAATTCAGACTTAAAGCTAACAGTAAGCATAACAGCCACAGGCGTGTAGTAAGTATTGGATAGTGATTTGAATTCAAAAGACTGCGCGACAGTTAACCTAAACATCTCCTCTAGTTGCTTTAACTGTGACCCGTAAAAACCCAATCGCACCTTATCCATACCTTTATGATCTTTAATAATACATGGGACTATTGCCCCAGTATTATCTGTAGAGTAATACTCCCCCACGATCTCCATTCTTCCCATCCCCCCTCCTTAGATTAGATACTCAATACCATTGATAAACACTATACTCTATAGTCGAAACACAAATCAAACATAAAAACCTTTTAAATCAACAAGATAAAGCACAGGGTATTTGCCATGATAATTAATCAAAAAACATACGCTCCGTTTTTAAAGGGCTACAGATAGATTGGCGCAAAACTCATATACGGAGAAGGTACAATTAGAAGGGCTACTTTAACCCATTGTCAAATTCAGATTATCTACAAGCCTTTAAGCTTAACATCTCTTTATGCCTAGTCTAATATTATACAGTAACTTATATGTAGCAAAACTTTATTAGGTGATATATCGTTCTTTCGTGAGTACTACATTAGCTTACTCATCAATGGTGCGGATAAATTAAGCCTCATTATTAGTGCTCTCCTCTATTGCTTCTTTTATTGCATCATTGCGAGTAATTGCTCTTGAAGAGCCCTGTTACTAATAGCTACCTTTTCGATCGCCTCAACTTTTGCGTTTTCAGCTACTTGATCTGTCACTTGAATTAACCACTGTTTTTTAGCTTCCTCCAACTCAAAAAGGTACACGTCTTTAACTTTCTTCTTGAGCTTCGATTTTTCTTTGTCTTGCATTGACTGAGGCTTTATAAAGTAAACATAATACTTCCCACTGTTTTTAGTTAGCTTTAAATCTAAGATATAGCCATTATTTAAAAGATCAGCTGAATCAATTATCAGGTGATGCAAAGTTTTGTAGTGTCTACCTAATCTTGAATGCTGATCTTGGTTTAGATTGAGTTTAGGCTTCACGAGTCGGTACACATCTAGCTGTTGGTTAATGCGTTTGGTTAGTTCACCTTTATTAATCTCAAATCGTTCTTTATTATCAGCAATTAATTTCTCTATTGATTCATTCATTATTTTAACTCCTCTTGTGCTTTATCATTTACGATTTTAGTGATGATGTCTTCTAGAACCAGACCGCTGTTTAATAAGCGTAGAGACCTTGTGTAATACTTATTATAATTATTTCTATCAAAAGAAAATCCTAATGCCTTGAATACCGATTTTAATGGAGTACTGGAGATAATAGTTTCTTCTAACACCTTACCTGTAGTCGCTGAGACGTTTTGCTTCAGTGTTTTGATGATTGTGTACTTACTCTGTAATATGTTCATATTGTTTTTCCTTTAATTTATTATCAGACACAGCAAAATAGAGATGAAGAGTTTGGATCTCTTTACCTGATAAGTTTATTGCTGTGGGTTATTTTTATGAAGTGAGTGTAGGATTACAACTCACATATCTGTTACTTCTGTTAATAATTATAGCAGATATGACACCAGCGTCAAATCGACCACCTACCACGGTTGCACAACTAAACACAAGAATTATTTTATTTTATTAATAATCACTAAATGATCACCGTACTTTAAATGCCAGTTAAAGCCTTAGCGTTCAGTAATATTTTAGGTTGTGGTAACGATCCACTAAAATGGTCTGTGCCGAGCTTATAAAGTATTTATATATAACAATGTTCTGGCTCAAATAACCTAGCCTTATTCTATGTTTATAATAGATACATTCAAAAGTAATGAGAAAACATTATGAAACTTAATATTTGCATGGTTAATAGATGCACTACAAATGAAGAATGGGTGATTGCCGAACAAACCGCACAACTTTTATCACCAAATAAAACGGGTAAGGAATAAAACGATGTCACATAGAATAATGCTGATCCCTGTGGGCTT
>Ga0209395_1003640_pt1 | contig 18795 bp, 15 predicted proteins | sample GOMGulsemesocosm_3_FD_184635 | JGI IMG/M metagenome (GOLD analysis project Ga0209395, IMG submission 184635) | Methane-oxidizing microbial communities from mesocosms in the Gulf of Mexico - GOM9D Gulf of Mexico (SPAdes) (version 2) | ecosystem: Environmental > Aquatic > Marine > Cold seeps... | reverse complement strand
TTGAGTGGTATTGTCTTGATTATTGGAGTGATGTTTTAAAGCTTGATATTGTGGGTTTAAAAGTTGAAATAGCAGGGTTGATTTCAGTTTTACCACATGTAACTGAGTTTTTAGAGGCACTTAAGCAATCTTCTAAACAGGTTATTCTTGTGACAAATGCACACAGGGCAAGCCTTGATTTAAAAATGGGAGAAACTTGTTTAACCCATTTTTTTGACCAAATCATCAGTTCACATGATTATGGATCACCAAAAGAAACTCAGGCATTTTGGGTTCAATTATATCAACAGAAAGCTTTTGAAAATGAAAGAACTTTGTTGGTTGATGATAGTCTAGCCGTTTTAAAATCGGCCAGACTTTATGGTATCAAACATTTAATTTCAATCAGTAAACCTGACTCTCAATTAGCAAAAAGAGAAATTAATGATTTTCCTGCTATTGAGGATTTTCGGTCGTTGATGCCTTAACTTTAGCTGGAGCAGAGGTTTTCGTTTCTACGCTCTTTTTAACATCAGTTTTAGTCTCAGCCCTTTTTTCCTGAGGGTTATTTCTCGGTTTATATGGCTTTTTATGAGCTGGATTTGGTTTTTTCCCTTGATAATTACTTTTACGAGGTGGTCTTTTTGCGGGCTGCTTAATATCTGTTGCTAAAATATCTTCTGTGATTGGACTAACTGCCACTTTTTCACCAATATATTCTTCAATATCTGGCATAGAGTAGGCATAGTCTTCACAAATAAAACTAAATGCAATACCTGTGGTACCAAAGCGAGCTGTTCGGCCTATACGATGAACATAGTCTTCAACATCTTGAGGTAAGTCATAATTAATGACATGAGAAACCGCGGGAATATGTAGGCCCCTAGCTGCTACATCGGTTGCGATCATTAAATTAACTTTATTTTCTTGAAAGTCATTCAATAAGCGTTGACGTTTATCTTGTGGCACATCGCCACTTAAAACAGCAACTTTGTGGTCATTTGCATTTAAATAGCCCTCTAATTGCTCTGCACAACGTTTGGTATTAACAAATACAATAGACCTTTCGGGCTGATGTTTTTTTAATAAACCAAGCAATAAAGGTACTTTTTGGTCATTGGCAGGACAAAATGCACTTTGGGTAATGGCTTTTGAAGTGACCTCTTCTTGTTCAATTTTAACAAGCTCAGGACTGTTCATATGCTCATAAGCTAATTCAGTTACTTTATAGGATAAAGTGGCTGAGAACAGTAAATTTAAGCGTTTTTCAGGCTCTGGCATCCGTCTTAATAGATACCTGATATCTTTTATAAAACCTAAATCGAACATTCTATCCGCTTCATCCATCACGGTAACTTGAATATTACTTAGGTTAAGAATATTTTGTCGCTGAAAATCAATAACACGTCCAGGAGTGCCAATAACGATATCAACACTGCCTTTTAGCGAATCTTGCTGCTTTTTATAGTCAGTTCCACCATAAATTAGCGCATATTTAAATTTAAGCAGTTTGCCTAGTAGTAATGCATCTTTGTGAATTTGAATGGCTAATTCACGGGTTGGGGCAAGAATGAGTGCTCGGGGATTTTTTATTGTCTCACTTTCATCATTCATTAAATGTTGAAAAGTAGCTAATAAAAAAGCAGCTGTTTTTCCTGTCCCTGTCTGCGCTTGCCCTGCTACATCTTTTCCTCGTAAAGAAAGTGGCAGTGTTTTATCTTGAATGGGGGTACATTCAGTATACCCTGCTTGTTTTAGGCTTTTGATAATAGAGTCTGATAACTCTAAATTACTGAATCGTGTTTTCGTTAGATGCGTTTTATTCATACTGTATAGGATAACTTAAAAATGCATTTGTCTGAAATTGATTGACAACTTATTGCAATCAATTTTATAGTTAGCTTTTAAAAATTTTGGAGAATAACGTGAGTGACTCTGTCCTTCATGTAACGGATGCTGATTTTAACGACACTGTAGTTAAGTCAGAAAGCCCTGTATTAGTAGATTATTGGGCTGAATGGTGTGGTCCATGTAAAATGATAGCACCCGTACTTGATGAAATTGCTACGGAATATGCCGGCAAGTTAACTGTTGCAAAGTTAAACATCGATGATAACCCTGCAACACCTCAACACTATGGTGTTCGTGGCATTCCAACGTTAATGATTTTTAAAGATGGTGAAGTTGAAGCAACAAAAGTAGGTGCTTTAACTAAATCTCAATTAGCAGACTTTATTGATAGCAATATCTAAGTTTGTTAAGAAATGAAGTGATTTAGCCAAGGCTTCTTCACTTCATTTTTAATTAAAAATGTAAAAAGGTTTGCAAAACTCTAGTTAACAAGCTATACTTCCAAAATCTGCTCGATTCAGAGCATCTTAGATACACAACAAATTTATCCCCCACATTATCTTATTTTATTTGACGGTTATTGCCGTTTATCATTTCTTGAAATCCTCATAATATATGAATCTGTCCGAATTAAAACTGAAACAAATTGGTGAAATTGTAACTATTGCCGAATCTTTAGGTATTGAAAATATAGTTAGAGCACGAAAACAGGAAGTTATTTACGCTATCCTTAAAAAACAGTCGAAAAGCGGCGAAGATATTTTTGGTGATGGTGTACTGGAAATATTACAAGACGGCTTTGGATTTTTACGATCCCCTGGCTGTTCTTACTTAGCTGGTCCAGATGATATTTATGTTTCCCCAAGTCAAATAAGACGTTTTAGTTTACGTACAGGGGATACGATTAGTGGGAAAATCAGGCCTCCTAAAGATAATGAACGTTATTTTGCAATGCTTAAAGTTGAAAAGATCAACTTTGAAGCCCCAGAAAATGCAAAAAATAAAATTCTTTTCTCAAATTTAACCCCTCTTTTCGCTAACAAACGATTTGTCCTTGAACAAGGAAATGGTACTAGTGAAGATCTTACTGGTCGAGTTATTGATTTAATTGCTCCGATTGGTAAAGGCCAACGTGGATTGATTGTTTCACCTCCGAAAGCTGGTAAAACAATGATTCTTCAGAGTCTTGCTCATGCTATTGCTGAAAACAACCCAGAGTGTTATTTAATTGTACTGCTTATAGATGAGCGTCCTGAAGAAGTAACAGAGATGGAACGCTGTGTAAGAGGTGAAGTTGTTTCAAGTACTTTTGATGAACCTGCAACAAGACATGTGCAAGTTGCTGATATGGTTATTGAGAAAGCACGTAGATTAGTTGAGCATAAACACGATGTAGTTATCTTGTTAGACTCATTAACGCGTTTAGCAAGAGCTTACAATATGGTAACGCCATCATCAGGTAAGATTTTATCAGGTGGTGTTGATGCTAATGCTTTAGAAAAACCGAAACGCTTTTTTGGTGCAGCTAGAAACATTGAAGAAGGTGGTAGTTTGACTATTATCGCTACAGCTCTTGTTGATACTGGCTCTAGAATGGATGAAGTGATTTACGAAGAGTTCAAGGGAACAGGTAATATGGAATTACACCTTGAAAGAAAAATTGCTGAAAAACGTATCTATCCTGCGATTAATATTAATCGTTCAGGAACACGTAGAGAAGATTACTTGGTTAATCCAGAAGAGTTACAAAAAACTTGGATCTTGCGTAAAATCTTACAACCTATGGATGAGATGGCCGCTTCTGAATTTGTATTAGGTAAGCTTAAAGACTTTAAAACTAATGCAGAGTTTTTTGACTCAATGAGGAGATAGGAAAGCAGGTTCAAGGTGAAGGGTGCAAGGAAGAGCTTAACCTTAGTGTTTTTAGTACCTTTTGCTTTTTGTGAAGGCTGATTAATATAGCTTTCACAAAAATGAATTTAGTTTATTTATCCAATAAAAACTAGTGTAGTTGATGAATGGGGCGCAGGCTTTAGCCTGCTTTTTTTCTTGCTACTTATGCAGGCTAAAGCCTGCGCCCCAAGTATTGATCATATATCTCTAAACCCCAGCAAACCTATTTTTCTTTTTTTAACCTTTCGCCTTGAACCTTTTACCTGCTCTTAATCTTTCTGCGGTACATATCCTTCAGGCATTTCAAAGTCACTTGAAAAAAGAAATTTCTCTCTTTCGTCTTCTAAAAGCTTCTTTGCTTTAGGGTCAAAACTTGCTAGACGCTGTTCATTAATAATCATTGTCTGCATTTTTATCCATTCTTTCCATGCTTCTTGAGAAACATTGTCAAAAATAAATTGACCTTTAGGCCCAGGAAAAGGAACTGAAACTAAACCTTCTGCTTCTACCCCAAGTTTTAAACACTTAACCATTCTTGTCATAATATTCTCTATTTCATTGATTTTGTAAAAGTCTTTTAATCGGACTTGCTAGCCCTAACGAACTAATCTGATCAGATTTATACCAGACTGATTGATTAGCTTCCATCACATTATTAGTAGGGTTATCTATTTTTACCTTAATTGGGGTGTAATCCAGATGATAATGTGAAAAAGTATGGCGCTTTTTATCGAGTTGCGTTATTGAATTTATCTTAATATTTCTTTTTTCACATAATGCTTCAATATCATTAACTGAGTTAAACTCTGGCAAACTCCACAAGCCTCCCCAAATACCTAAAGGAGGCCTTTTTTCTAATAAAATTTGATTGTCTTGATTTTGAAGTATTGCAAAAATAATGTCTTTAACAGGCAAAGGTTTTGCAGGTTTAGGTGTTGGGAGTTGCTTAACCTTATCTTCAATTAGAGCTAGACAGTTTGATTTTATAGGGCAATCTTGGCAGCGTGGTTTACTACGTGTACATAAGGTGGCTCCTAAATCCATCATAGCCTGAGTATAATCTGCACAGCGATCATCAGGTGTATAACGTGTACTAATCTCCCAAAGCTCATTGCTAACTTTGCTATTACCCGTCCAGCCAGAGATTGCATAATATCGTGCTAATACACGCCTGACATTACCATCTAGAATTGGATGACTTTTGTTAAAGGCGATGCTTAAAATCGCTCCAGCAGTTGACCTTCCAATACCAGGTAAAGCCACAAGATCATCAATATCTTCTGGGAACTTCCCCCCGTTATTATTAATGATAATAGCTGTTTTATGTAAGTTTCTTGCCCGAGCATAATAACCAAGTCCTGCCCAATGTTGTAAAACTGTATCTAAAGGTGCTTCGGCTAAGGTTTTTATATCAGGGAATTGTTGAGTAAAGCGGTTAAAGTAAGGAATTACTGTTGTAACTTGAGTTTGTTGCAACATGATTTCCGAAAGCCATGTACGATAAGGTGTTGCATCTAATTGCCAAGGTAGGTTTTTTCTGCCATTTAAATCAAACCATGACAGAATTTTTTTTTGGAAAGTTTTAGGTGTCATTTAATGTTGGGTAGTTATTAATAAATGGTTGTGGGGCGAATCTGTGGATAAAGCTATTTTAAAAACTTATCCATTATTGGGGCGCAGGCTTTAGCCTGCTTTTGCTCTAAAGAATGCAGCTTAAAACCAGCGCCCCAAAAGATTGTTCCTATAAAAAACCACGTATTAAATCACCAACACCTGGTGCAAGTTTTTCATCTAATTTTTTTAACAACTTATCTGCCTTCTCATTAAGTTTATCTTTATTTTTATTTAATAACATCGAAGCAATATCAAGTTGGTAAGAAGGTTTTGCGATACTTCCCCCCACATTTATGATGATTGGCAGCCCTTTAACTTTTTCTGCTTCAGTTTCTGTAGCAACAGTTTTTAGTAGTTTTGCAGTAACTTTATAATCTAATTTATCTGTTGCAAGATTTGCTATGCCTTTTCCGTTCACACGTAGTTTTGAGGCTTCCATATAAAGGTCATTATTTTTTACTAAGCCTTTAGTGATTTTTGCAGTACCCTTGATAACAGAAAAAACAGTTTGATCATTTTTGTTCTCAGTAGGTAACTCAGCTCCAGCAAGTAATGCTTTACTATTATCAATTATTTTCTGAATATTAAAACCTCTAATAACACCATCATTAAAGTTAAAACCAAGATTACCGTTTAAGGATGATTTAATGGCCTTAGTAGAGTTTCCATAACCTTTAAGTGTAGCATTTACATTAACAATGCCTGTCATTCTTGCTTCACCTTGCATATCTTTTAATAAAGGTTCTATATTAACTTTGTTTAAATGTTCATTTAAGGCAATGCTAGGCGTTTTGTTTTTTACGTTAACGGTTGTATTACCTTTATAGCTGCCTTGGTAAAGTTGTTTAACGGATTGTTGGGTTTTGATAATGCCGTGCTTCGCATTTAACTTAAAGCTCAAGCCCTGCATTTTTAATTGATTTACTTTCAGCTTAGCGATATTAATTTGCCCAGTAGCATTTAATTCTCTAAGTGTTTTGACAGGAAATAACCCTGCACTAGCAGCTACAGCACTAGCAGGTGTAGCAACTGCTTTATTTGAGGAACCCTCTTTTTTTGGCGGTAAATAGCGGTCAACATCAATATCGTCAACATTAATACTAAATTGTATAGCTGGTTTAGCAAAGTTTTTAATATGGCTAGAACCATCAATTATTGTGTTATCAAGTTTAATCAGTAGATTATTAATATCAGCAGAGTCTGCTGTTGCTTGTAACATTAGACTTACTGACAATTTATTCAATGCGTTGCTATCTTGCATTTCTGGTAAACCTATCGACATTTCTTGCATTAATTTAGCAAGATTAAATTCAGTGATTTTAATGGGGCCAGAAAAACTAGGATTATCCTTGATTTGAGTTCCCTTAATATCAGCTGAGAGGGTTAAATCACCCGTATTTATTTTAAGCCCTGATACATTTAAAGTTTGTTGAGTTAAATCAACAGCAATTTCTGTTACTAGATTTACTGTGAGTGATTCGCCTGGTATATCTTTACCCTTGCTTACACTTTCAAGTTTGACTGTATTAAATGCGAAGTTATCAAGCTGCTGATTGATAATTAAAGTCGTAGAAAAGTCTATTGACTCAGAAATTGCAGGTTCTTGATTAACAAGGGTGAGTGATAATGCAATATCAATTGCTTGATCAAAAGCTAGTTCCCCAGAGCTGAAGTTAAAACCAGTAATTTCAATAAGTTTATCTTGTTGTTGGTCATCCCAACTGATTTTGGCATTTTCAATCGAAATGCCGCCGATGGCTAGAGCTGCTAATGGGGATACATTACTCTTTTCATCTGAATCGCTCGGGGTTGGAGATGCCTTTGTCGTTGTGCTCTCTTTTTTTGATAGATCATCCCAATTACTAATTCCTTGTTTGTCTTTAGCTAGGTTCAATACCAAGCCCTTTAAAACAATACGGCTGACTTCCAGTTCTTGTGATATTAAAGGTAATAATTTCACTTTTACATTACTTTCCTCAATTTCAGCAAAATTTTCTGCTGCAAAGCCTTGAGCATTACTTAATGTTATTTTCCCTGTTGAAACACCAATCCAAGGAAAGACAGATAACTCAAGATCTCCCTCTATAATAAGCTCTCTTCCCGTTGCATCTTTTACTGCTGCCTGGATTTCTGGTTTAAAGTCATTCGGGTTAATTACCAACGGTAATATTATTACGGCGGCAACAATTAACACCACAATTATTGCGAAAGTTGATCCTAAAATTTTAAAAAAGCGATTCATTTTTATCTCACGGTTTAAATAAAGTACATGGATGAATGGTATGATAAATCTTTGATATAATTGATTCTAACGAGATTTGATACAAAATCAATCCATTTTATAAAATAAAGAGGGGGCGCAATGGTAATTTTATGGCCAGCGATTTTTACGACAATTTTTTTCTTCTATTCAGGGCGAAATAAGCATGAAAATGGCATAAAGTGGGCTATTGTAGGGCTAATTGGCTATATTTTAGGTTTTACTTTGAGTATATTTTTTATTGGTGAAACTTTTATTTCTATCTTTATTGCCCTTCTTGTTGTTTATTTTTCACATTCTCAGTTATCAAGATCAGCAGCAAAAGTAACAAAATAGGTATATAGTTTTAACTCGTCCCCCAATTCTCACCAATATTCAATTGTGAGTGGAGTTTTCTACTCACGATTTGAAGCCTTTCCTACTAGAGATGATTCTGAAGATTAAATACTATTACAATAACGCTTAGCTTGAGCGATAAATAAAAAATTTTAGTTTATCAACTATCTTTAGAAATACTCTTCAAGTCTTTTAGGAAATTTAAGCATGGGTATTTTTATTAAATTACTGATCTTTTTAGTCGTTCTTGCTTGTTCAGCTCCTTTTTTTCTTAAAGGTCCGAATGGTAATTCATTGATTAGTACTGATAAACTTAAGTTACCAGAATTGTCATTTGATATTTTAAAAAGTAAGGTAGCACAATCTAACAGTAAAGATGATCTTGAAGTTTATAAATGGCGTGATGAGAAAGGTGTCATTCATTACTCAGATAAACAAAGTGCAGATAAAAAAGGCTCATTAACACAAATAAAAGGTATATCTATTTTACCTTCTGCTCCAAGGCCAAAAGAAGTAGTTAAACAACAAATAAATAATTTCCCCAGTCCCATAACAGTACCTTTGACAGATATTCCAAAGTTAATTGAAGATGCACAGCAGGTTGAGCAATTGGTTCAAGGACGAAAACAACGTCAGGATGAAATGTTAGATAGTATGCGTTAAATTAATTATTACTATTTAGGCTATAAATTTTTAGTAAGACTAGTAAGTATGGGAAGGCTTTCCTGTGTAAAATAATATAATTTTCTCCATACAGACTATAATATTTTAATACCACTTTATAAATAAGGAGAAGGCAATTAATCGTCGTCAGCTTCTAAAAACATTATCATCGATATCATTTCTAGCTATTTTAGGCGGATGTGAACCTTCTAAACCATTATCTATTGCCAGTCATGTTTGGCCAGGGTATGAGTTAATATTTCTTGCACAAAAGCAAGGTTGGTTAAAAGACTCTAATTTAAATTTAGTAACAACAAAGTCAGCATCTGAATCTCTTGAGGCATTATATTCAGGTAAAGTTGATGGTGCTTCTCTTACATTAGATGAAGTCTTACTTGCCCGCTCTAAAGGTATTCCTCTTACTATTATTTTAATTTTTGATATATCTGCAGGTGCAGATATGGTTTTGGCTCGACCCGAAATTAAAAGTTTAACTGATTTAAAAAATAAACGAATCGGTGTGGAAACAACATCTCTTGGTGCATTAATGTTACATAAGCTACTTGAAGTAGCAGCTATTAACTCTGACCAAGTAACCGTAGTAAATCTTGATATTAATGAACAAATTGACGCATGGAAAAATAATGAAATTGATGCTGTTATAACGTATGAGCCTGTTGCAGGTAAAATACTTTCAACAGGTGCAAGGCGTTTATTTGATAGTCGCCAAATTCCAGATACAATTTTTGATGTATTAGCTATAAGGTCAGATGTGGCTGGGCAATATCAACATATACTTAAGCCTTTGACTTTGTCTCATTTTAAAGCTTTGAAATATTTTCAACATAATCCGTTAGATGCTGCTTATCGGATGGCTAGGCGAATGGAACTTACGGGCCCAGAAGTTCTTAAAACATTTCGAGGTTTAGAGTTACCAAATTTTAATGCTAATCACCAGTATTTATCAAATAATAGTAATCGTTTGAAAAAAGCAGCAGAGACCTTATCAAAGATAATGCTTGAAAAAAATATAATCACTCAAACTGATTCACTTGAAAAGCTTTATACAGACCAGTATTTGCCGAGAGAATTATAGTATGTTTCGTTTAGTCTGTATTTTAATATTGTTTTTCCCATTAACTAGTACTGCAGAACAAGTGTTAAATATTGGGATTTTTTCTTATCGTCCAAAAAATATTCTAGAAATGCGTTGGCAGCCTTTAACTGCTTATTTAGAACAACATTTAAACAATACAAAGATTAATATTCATATACTTAATGCTAATGAACTTGAAGAAAGTATTAGTCATAATAAGCTTGATTTTGTTTTTACAAATCCAACGCATTACATTGCTTTACGCCAAAAATTTCCATTTTCGGGTGCTTTAGCCACTTTAGTTTCAAAACAAAATAACACTAAAACATCAGTATTAGGCGGTGTTATTTTTACGCTTCCTGAACGTACAGGTATTAATAAACTAATTGATGTGAAAAATAAAGTTATTGCATCTAGTGGTGTTAATTTTACTGGCGGCTACCAAGCACCTGCTTACGAATTAACACAGCATGGAATTGATCTTCAATCTGATGTGGACATTCGGTTTACAGGAGCTCCACATGACAAGGTTATACAAGCAGTTTTAGAGGGGAAGGTTGATGTAGGGTTTATTCGTACCGGTATTATTGAACAAATGGAACAAGAGGGGAAACTTGATCCTAGGCAATTAAAAATAATTAATCAACAAGACTTGCCAGGCTATCCTTATCGCGTTTCATCTAGATTATATCCCCAGTGGCCATTTGTAGTTATGCCAAATGTTGATTCAGGTACAGCAAATTTAGTTGCCTCGGCTTTGTTATTACTGAGTAATGAGCATTCAGTTTCTAAATCAATTGGTATTTATGGGTTTTCTACTCCAGCAGATTATTCACCTGTAGAAGAAGTTATGCGTGAATTACGCCTTCCTCCTTTTGATGAAATACCAAAATTTACATTACAGGATATATGGGATAAGCATCAATTCGGTGTTATTTTATTGTTTACAGCCTTATCTATCATTATTTCCCTAATTTTTGTATTGATTGGTCGTAACCGTCAATTAATTTTAGCGGGTATCGCTGTAAAGGAAAGCGAGCAAAGACAAAGTGATCTTTTAAATAATACATCAGCTGTTATTTATATTATGGATCTAGAAGGTCGTTACCTATTTGTTAATAAAACTATTGAGAAACTATTAAATATTACAAATGCTGAAATTAAAGGAAAAACTGATTACGACCTTTTTCCATTTGAAATGGCTAAAATATTACGGGCTAATGATAAAAGGGTTATAGAAGTTGATGGAGCAATAGAGCTAGAGGAAACAGTTTTATTAGAAGATGGTGAGCATATTTATTGGTCTACAAAATTCCCGTTAAAGAACATATCAGGTGAAACTTATGCAAGCTGTGGAATATCTACCGATATTACCAAGCGAAAACAAGCAGAAGAAAAGTTAACAGCTAGTGAAAGACTAAAGAGACAAATTCTACATACCGTTCCTGATTTAGTGTGGCTTAAAGATGTGTCTGGCCGCTATTTAATGTGTAACACTGAGTTTGAACGTTTATTTGGTGTTAAAGAGTCAGAGCTTATTGGAAAAACAGACTATGATTTTTTTGATCGTGAACTAGCAAGCTTTTTTAGAAAAAATGACATGATGGTTGTTCATGCTGATACCCCATTATCAAATGAAGAAAGTCTATCCTATGCTGAAGATGGACATTTAGGTCTATTTGAAACAATTAAATCACCGTTTAAAAATGCGGAAAATAAAACTGTTGGGATTCTGGGTATTGCAAGAGATATAACAGATAGAAAATATGCAGAAGAACAATTACTTTTATCTGCCAGTGTATTTAATAATACGCGTGAAGGTATTCTTATTCTTGATACTGACAATCAAATTATTGATGCCAATCCTGCTAGTTACCAATTGACAGGCTATTCTAAAGCTGAGCTTATGGGAAAAAAACCTAGTTTCATGAATGCAGCTAAGCAAAAAAATGAAACTAATACAGAAATGTGGCAAATAATTGCTGATACTGGATATTGGCAAGGAGATATATGGAATCAAAAAAAGAATGGAGAGGTTTATGCACAACGATTATCAATAGCAACAATTAAAGATAAGTCTGAGAAAATAACGCATTATGTTTCTGTATTTTCTGATATTACCTATATAAAGGAACATGAAGCTGAATTACAAAAAATAGCACATAATGATGCCTTAACTGGCTTACCCAATCGTTTATTGCTAAGAGATAGAATGTTTCAAGCATTTGCCCAAACTTCAAGGCATGACAAATCAATAGCTGTATGTTATTTGGATTTAGATGGCTTTAAAGAAGTTAATGATCAATACGGGCACAAAGCTGGAGATCTGGTTTTAATTGAAATTGCCAAAAGGCTTCAATTCGTCATTCGAACAGGAGATACTGTTTCTCGATTAGGGGGCGATGAGTTTGTATTATTAATGCTTGATATAGAAAGCACTGAACAATTAAAAAAAATAATCCAACGTATCATTGATGATATTGCCATCCCTATTGATTTACCTGAAGCAAGCGTTTCGGTTTCAGTTAGTGTTGGTATTACACTTTACCCAGATGATAAAAATGAAGCAGATATTTTATTACGTCATGCTGATAAAGCAATGTACGAGGCAAAGCAGGCAGGTAAAAATTGTTATGCTTTTTTTGATCCAAAATTAGAAAAAGAATTAACTGAAACACAATTATTTTACCGAGAAATAGAATTAGCTATAACAAACAACCAGTTTAGGCTGCATTATCAGCCCAAAATTAATATGCGGACAGGTGAGATAATTGGTGTGGAGGCATTGCTTAGATGGCAGCATCCAACAAAAGGACTACTCGCCCCTTTTGCATTCTTACCTACTATTGAAAACCATCCTCTTATTGTAAAACTAGGAAACTGGGTTATAAAAGAAGCTTTAACTCAACTGCAATTATGGCAAGAAAAGGGGTTACTAATAGGTGTTAGTGTTAATCTTGCTGCACGACAATTGCAACAACATGATTTTATTACTAATCTAAAAGAATTATTAAATGACTTTAATAGTGAATTTGCCACACGATTAGAATTTGAGATTTTGGAAACAGCGGCATTAGATAATTTAGATACTGTAAATAAGATTTTAAAAGAATGTGAACAATTAAATATTAAAGTATCTTTAGATGACTTTGGAACAGGATATTCTTCTCTTACTTACTTAAAGCATTTATCTGTTCAAGTTATAAAAATCGACCAAAGTTTTATTCGTGATATTTTAATTGATCCTAGTGATATGACTATTGTCGAAGGTATTTTACAACTATCTAAGGCATTTCATCGCACCCCAATAGCTGAGGGGGTAGAAACAGAGAAACACGGATCATTATTACTTATGTTGGGCTGTGAACTGGGTCAGGGTTATGCGATTGCTCGTCCTATGCCTGCAAATGAAGTCCCTAATTGGGTAAATACTTATAAAATACCTGAGGAATGGAAACAAATACAAAATACGTCTCAAGATAATTCAGGCCTTACTCTGAGTTCTTTGGCATTAGAGCATTACCGTCTGGTTGCATTCATATTGAATGCAATTGAAAATAGATCACCGTCATTCTTACCCAAGAATTGTGATAATGCTTCACTATGTAATTTAGGCCACTGGTTATCTCACACTGGCTATACTCTTTACGGTGAATCAGAAGAATATCAAAAAATTGTAGAGGAGCACCGAAAAGTTCATGAAATAAGTAATAGGGTTATTAAAGGATTAAACGATAATAAAACCGATCTTTCCTCGATTAAACTAGAATTAGTTGGGCATAGAAATAATGTTTTGGCTTATTTAAAGAGCCTTCAAGTAACGATGCCTCATCATTAACTAGTCGATATTCCTTCTTGCTCCAATAATTCCTCAACTTCCATCCAATCAGTTTCTGCTAGCTCAAGTGCCTTATCTACTTCAATTTTTTTAGCCAGTAATTTTTTTAATTCATCTTTTTTAGCATCATTATAAATTTCTGGATCAGCTAAAAGTGTTTCTAAATCATGCTGCTCAGCCTGAAATTTTTCTACTGCAAGTTCTGATTTTTTTAATTTATTAAGTAAAGGTTTTAAGCGTTTACGATTTTCAGCATCCTGTTTCCGTTGTTCTTTACGAGAAATACCTGAATCAGTCGTGCTTACTTCATCAACAGAATCAGCTTGAGCTCTTTTCTGCTCAGTCATCCATTGACGATAATCATCTAAATCACCACTAAATGGCGTTGCTTTACCATTAGCTACTAAAATTAGTTGGTCTGTTACGGAACGAAGTAGATGTCTATCATGAGAAACCACAACAATAGCGCCGGTATAATCCTGTAATGCCATACTTAAGGCATGACGCATTTCTAGGTCTAAGTGGTTAGTTGGTTCATCAAGTAATAACAAGTTAGGGTTTTGATAAACTAATAAAGCCAATACTAGACGTGCTTTTTCACCACCCGAAAAAGGTTTTACAATTTCAACAACTTTATCGCCTCTAAAATCAAAGCCACCTAAGAAATTGCGCAGGTCTTTTTCAGTTGCTTGTTTATCTAATTGTTGTAAGTGCCATAAAGGTGATTCATCTAATCGTAACTGTTCCAATTGATGTTGAGCAAAATAACCAATATTTAAAGCTTCAGCTGTTTGAAACTGGCCTTTTAAAGGTTTCATTTCAGAAGCTAGTACTTTGATCAACGTCGATTTACCCGCACCATTTGGCCCAAGCAAACCAATTCTATCTCCTGGCGTAATTGATAAATTAGCCTGCTGAATAATAACTTTTTCACCATAACCAATGTCTGCTTTTTCCAGTTGTAATAATGGATTCGGCATTTTCTGTGGAGGTGGAAAGCTAAAATTAAAAGGTGAATCGACATGAGCTTGTGAAATCACTTCCATTCTTTCTAAAGCTTTTATTCTGCTTTGTGCTTGTCGAGCTTTTGTCGCCTGAGCTTTAAATCGAGTGATAAAGCTTTGGATATGTTCAATTTCTCTTTGTTGTTTTACAAAGGCAGATTGTTGTAATGCTAACTTTTCTGCTCGCATTTTTTCAAAAGCCGAATAGTTTCCTGTATAAATTTCAGCTTTATTTTGTTCTATATGAATAATGTGATCGGTAATAGAATCTAAAAAATCTCTATCATGCGAGATTAATAATAGAGTACCAGGGTATTTACATAACCAGTCTTGCAACCAAATTACTGCATCTAAATCTAAATGGTTAGTTGGTTCATCTAATAATAAAACATCTGAACGACACATTAATGCTTGTGCTAGGTTTAAACGCATTCTCCAGCCACCAGAGAAAGATTTAACGGGATCTTGTTCTTGGCCTGCTGAAAACCCTAAGCCATTCATTAATCTTGAAGCACGAGCATTAGCGGTATAACCACCGATATGATCTAAAGTGCTGTGTAATTCGGCAAGCTTAATGCCATCATCTTGTTGCTCAGCTAATTCTAGATTTTTTTGTAATTTCCGTAATTCTTGGTCACCATCAATTACATAATCAATAGCTGAGTAATTAACAGCTGGTGTTTCTTGAGCTACATGAGCAATTTCAAGCCCCGGAGGCATAGTGAAATCACCGTCATCAACATGTAGTTGATCTAATAACATAGCAAATAGACTTGATTTACCTACGCCATTAGCCCCTGTTAATCCAGCCTTTTGGCCTTTATGGATAGTAAAAGAAGTATCGCTAAATAGAACGCGCGCGCCTCGGCGCAATGATATATTTTTAAAATTCAGCATCGAAGGATAGGCTAAAATGTACGGATGAAAAGAAGACTAAAAAAACCACTGCATCCATTGTTTAAACCTCAAGATAGATATTATGTTAATCAACAAGGCCAATGGTGGTTTTTTACGGTCGATAAAATTAGCGGCCCTTACTCAAACAAAATGAGTTGTGTGGATGCCTGCCGTTATTATATTCAGAAAAGAGATGGAGTATTATAACCTGAATCTTGGTTTTTTTAGCGAGAAGCTATCTTGGCTGAGTTGCTCACAAACCTCAGCCTAAGATGATTAAGCAGAGTTATTTTTTTTCTTCTTCTTTTGCTACAATTGTCGGTGTTTCTTCAACAACTTTAGTTAATTCTTTCTTTGCCAAGACCTGTTCCTCTTGTTTAGCAAGGTTTGCTTCACCAAACAAAACAGTAGCACCCATAAATAATGCTCCAGCTAAGAGTTGAATTTGTATTCGACTTGGATTGTTCATCCAAAATAATATCCATTTGGGTTTAATCATCCCAGCAACAAGAATACCTATTGCTAAAACTAATAAGTTAATTGACCAAACCATCATTGCAGACATAAACCTTTTCCTTCACTCTAAATATTTAACAAGGAGTGTATTATTAATAGTTAAAGGATTATTTGCAACTAAAGAAGAGTTTATAGTTAATTCTGTAATGAAATTTAGTACAGTAGGTCGCTATTAGCGAAGCGTAATCAGATCTACTTTTGTGATTGTGATAAGCGAGTAAGGTACAAATTCAATAAAAATAGCACGATTTTCTTGAATATTACTGTCAGGCATATAAGTTCATTTTATACATAGTGAAAGCACCGAAGCCCATTCGATGCTAACTTTACCTTTTTATTGGATTAGTTAATTTCTAGTAATTAAACCCTTAACGGCTTGTAATAAATCAGCTGGAAGGACTACTGTTTTAGAGTTATCTGATTCTGAAAGCTTTTTCATTGCTTCAATGTATTTTTCACCTAGTAGAAACGTTGCTGGTAACTCTTTATCTTTTATAGCAGCTGAAATACTTTCAATCGCTTTACTATTCGCCTCAGCAAGTAGAACTTTTGCTTCGGCATCTCTGCGAGATGCTTCTAAACGGCCATCAGCCTCTAATACAGCCGCTTGTTTCATTCCTTCTGCTCTTGTTACAGCTGCTCGTCTTTCTCTCTCCGCAGCACTTTGTTCTTCCATTGATGCTTGCATAGTAGGCGATGGGTTAATATCCTGAATTTCTACTGTTTTTAAGGTAATTCCCCAGTCGGCAATATCATCAGAAATACTATCTTTTAATTTGGTTTTAATATGTTCTCTTGAAGAAAGCACTTCATCTAAAGACATTTCACCAATAATAGATCTAAGAGAGGTTTGGATTAGTTTCTCAATCGCCATTACAAAATCTTCAACACCATAAACTGCTTTTTCTGGTGAAACAATATTAATATAAGCAATTGCATTGGCAACGATTACAGCATTATCGCGAGTTATAACTTCCTGACTTGCAATATCTAACACAATATCTTTAGTGGTTAATCTATCTGCAACTGAATCAACGTAAGGGATAATGTAATTTAAACCTGGTGTTAATGTGCAATGATATTTCCCTAGCCTTTGTACAATATGCTTATAGCCCTGAGGAACGATCCTAACACCTTTAAATACCGTAACAATTAGTACAATCATTAAGATAATAACAATAGATAAACCTTCCATTTCTAGCCCCTTATATTAAATTTTATATTACTTTAATTTTGTAACAATTAACGAATTACCAGAGAACTCTTTTACCGTTACGCGAGTTCCAACCTGTAGTTCATCTTCACAGATAAACTGCCATTCATCGGCACCTAAAATGGGTGCTGGAAAACGTAATTTACCTCGACCTTCGTGTATTGGATTAAATTCAATCACCGTACCAACTTGACCAAGCATTTTTTCACGTGCCATGCCTGATAAGGTTTTATTTTTTAAACGAGGAGAGATCCATTTAAACCAGGCAAAAATATTAAAGACGGATAATAATATCCACAGTAGAATTTGCAGAGTTAGAGAAAATTCTACGAGTGCCAATAAAATACCGACCAAAATGGCACTTAAGCCAAACCATAGTAGAACAAAGCTGAGTACAAAAATCTCACTTACCGATAAAAGTAAACCGAAGATAATCCAGTGCCAGTATTCTATGGTGATATTTAAGCCATCTATCATGTGAGCTACCTAAAGATAAAACTTGATTATTATTTATCTTTTAATTGTAGCCTAAAGTAGCAAGTTATGAAATTAATGCTTGTAGGGTAGGCAAAAAGCCAATCTAGATAATGGAATATTACTTGAAGAAGGTAGAGTAGGTGGTCCCTACTCTACCTTTAACATGGAGTTTTAAGCGATTGCAGCACTATCTATATATATATCAACACCTGTTGACGGTGCAATAGTTGCAACAGGTAAATCTGCACCTTGTTTCCACTGTTTAACGGGGTCTACTTTAGAGGCACCCGTAACAATAAAAAAACATTGTCGTGTATTTGCTAAAGTTTTTGCGCTTAAAGATATTCTATCTGATGGTGGTTTAGGTGAGTTATAAACCTCATGTACTGTTTCTTCGCTGGCATTTACATGGCCAGGGAATAAACTGGCAGTATGTCCATCTTCACCCATGCCTAATAAAACCAAGTCGAACTGCTCCACATCAGCAATAGCTTCACGGTATTTTACAGCCGCTTCTACTGCGCCTAATTCGGTTGGCATCGTAAAAACATTAGCTGCTGGAATAGCTACTTTAGACAATAAAGCATTGCTAGCCATGATGCTATTTCTATCTTTATCATCCGCCGCTAAGCAACGTTCATCACCGTAATAAATCATCCATTTTGACCAGTCTGTTTTAGCAGCGACCAATTGTTGATAGATTTTTTCGGGTGTGCTGCCGCCTGCTAAAACAAGTTTAAAACTACCTCGTTCAGCAATTGCCTTTTCAGCACTGTTTAATATTTGTACAAGTACTTCATCAGCAACTTGTGTTGCAGTATCAAACTGATGCCATTGGTTTATTGTTTGCATATTACTTACATTCCGGAGTTAATGAGTGACGCCAATGTTGTTTTTCTTTATCAAACAAACGTTTACATTCTTCTGGCCCCCAAGAACCTGCAGGATATGTTGCAATATAATCACGTTCCTCTGACCATTTTTGTAAAATTGGATCAACAATTTTCCAGGCACATTCAACTTCATCTGCGCGTAAAAATAAAGAACGATCACCCTCAATTACATCAAGTAATAAGTCTTCATAAGCATCTGTATGTTGCTCATCTTCTTGGCGATAACTAGCATCAAGACTTGTTAATCGTGTACTCATTTCTAAGC
>Ga0209395_1003639_pt1 | contig 18799 bp, 12 predicted proteins | sample GOMGulsemesocosm_3_FD_184635 | JGI IMG/M metagenome (GOLD analysis project Ga0209395, IMG submission 184635) | Methane-oxidizing microbial communities from mesocosms in the Gulf of Mexico - GOM9D Gulf of Mexico (SPAdes) (version 2) | ecosystem: Environmental > Aquatic > Marine > Cold seeps... | reverse complement strand
ACCAAAAACCAATAAATTTTGGAAAAAAACCTGACTTTATCACTAGGTATCCCATAGGAAAAAGCCACAGGCCAAAAAAGATGTGCGCAACTAAATAGCCATATTTTTGCATTTCAAGGAAGAAGCTGGCTAGTGCTTGCAGCTGTTCTACCGTAAACACCTGCATATATTCAATATCACTTAGCAACAAACCTGCTGCAATTTGATTAAGCATATTGATACAGGTAATAGGAATACCCATATATCCTGCAATGACCATAAGCATGGCTAGCTTTTTATTCACAGAGCTAAACAATTGATATAAAGCAAGTGGTAAAAAGACCATGATGACCTGAGCAATTAAGTCGGCAGTAATGCCAAACATAAATCCACTTTCATCAGCTCTTATATTGTTAGCGGTTGTAATTGCATCTCCATAAACGATCATCGCGAATCGAACACCTCCATGTGCCCAACCACCAAATATGCAAAGCAATAAATATAATAGGCCTGCAATTTTTGCTTTTTGCTGTAATGAAAGCTCTGACTTTCCATTTTCCATTTTATTATTCTCTCATAAAATTTATAAAACCACAGTTAGTGTAAAAACAACACAACCACTTTGTGTAAAAATAACACGAAATTAAAGTTATGAAAAGGGAAAGCTTAAATTGACTCGCTAAGGCAATAAAATTACACTATTAACAGTTAGTGTATTTTAAACATTAAGGCATTCTATATTTATGGCAACATACAAATACCCTCGCTCTGCAACTACAGTCGATATTATTATATTCACTATTCGAGATCAGGCCTTGCAAGTTTTATTAATTAACCGAGGTATAGAACCATTTAAAGGTTCATTAGCATTGCCCGGCGGTTTTGTGCAAATAAACGAGACTTTGATGGAGGCGGCAAAAAGAGAGTTAAAAGAAGAAACACAGCTTGCTAACTTCCACCTCAAGATGTTTGGGGTATTTGATGATGTTAATCGTGACCCAAGGGATCGCGTTATATCGATTGGTTTTTATGCCATTGTAGCTTCTCAAGATCTAATGCTACTAGCAGGCAGTGATGCCGAGCATGCTGATTGGTACCCTTTTGAAAGCTTACCAAACTTAGCTTTTGATCATAAAGAGATTGTTGATCTAGCCTTTAGTAATTTAACTACCGACCTTTACAACAGCTCTTTAGCAGCTAAATTTCTTGACAAAGAATTCACCCTTGCTGAGTTTCAAGATGTTTATGAAACAATACTTACCCAAAAAGTAGATAAGAGAAATTTTCGAAAATGGATAAACTCAACTGACTACTTCATTAAAACTGATAAGAAAAAATCAGGTGGTCAGCATCGCCCTGCAGCACTATATAAAATAAAACAAGAGTTAAAGCAACCCCGTAAAACAGCTCAAAAACAACTAAGCGCTCCAGAAAACAAGGTGGGAATTGACAGTAATAACGATTCAAATAACAATTATAATCAAGGTTATGAGCAAGGATTTAATAAAGCTTTGAGTAAGGTTACTGACTTTATTAAACAACAAGGCTGAAGTTAAATATCATATTGCCTATTTAAGACAACAAAAAAGGGCCTAATAAGCCCTTTTAGTTTACTTTTTATAAAATCACGTATTACGATATTTAGCTTGAAACCGTAACAAACCTAACGCTAAAACAAATAATACTATAGTTGAGGGTTCAGGGACTTCTGCTGGTTCACAATTTTCAGTACAGATACCACCAAAAAAGGTTAGGTGTGATAAAGCTGCTTGGCTATTAGCATTATTATATGGGGTCGACCAAGTTCCAGTAGTAACCGATACTGCTGCACTCATACATGATAGGGTTAACTTTGGATCACACTCGGTATTGTAATCAGCGTCAGTGACATACCAGAAGAGATTCAAGCCTGCTTTACCCGCTTTTGCTGACCAAAACGTTACTTCAGGATAGCCAACTCCTGTGGGGGTAGTCCAAGTACCTGACTTATATTCACTATCGTTTTCATCTATATCCCAATGCTCTTCGAGGTAAGTGTAATGATTCCCTTCTTCATGCCCTTCAGGTGTACCATCATCGTAACCAAATTTAGTAAGTACAAAAGCTAATTCTGTGCCGTCTATGTTTATTGTACAGTCTCCAAAACCTTGCCCTGCGAAAGGTGTGTTTCCATCACAGTCATTACCATCGATTAAAACCGAGACTAAAGTATTCCCTGCAAAACTAGACACTGAAAATATTGCTATTGATAGAGCAAGCAAAATATTTTTAGCTTGTTTCAATAAAGTATTAATGATTTTCATTCTGTATATCCATAAATTAGACGAATGTTCTATTAACTTAAATAAAGCAAAAAACAGACCATATAAAAAAAATAGCAACACATCAACAAGATACAATAAAACACTGTAAAAACAAAGCTCTCCATGTTCCTTTATGTAAAGGAAACTGACACTAAAAATTAACGATTGATAATAAATATACCAATGATTGTACAAACGGCCACAAACAATTTTTTCACTTTTTATTGCTATATTTCTACTTAATAAGCACTATTTATAATAGTTAATTCTATTATCGTTGAGATCTAAATGAAATTTAAGCTGATAACAATTTTTTTCCTATGTTTAATGTTGTCTTCTCTCTTTGTATATTCACAAGAGGCTACCGATGTACTCTATGAAAAAGCCAACATTGCCTATAAAGCTAATCGCTATTCTGAAGCTTTAATTCACCTTAAAAATCTAACGAAAAAGCAACCTGACAATTTAACCGCTAGAATGTTAATGGCCGAAGTATTGTTGGCATCAAACATGGGTAGCGCAGCAGAAGCAGAGCTTGAAAATGCGAGAAGCTTAGGTGCAGATAGAAATCGTATTTTATTATTGCTTGCCGAATCTTATTTGTTGCAACATAAATATAATGAAGTGTTAGCTTATTTAGAGAGTCCTGTTCAAGACGAAATACTCGCTTCAAAAATTCTAGTATTAAAAGGTCATGCATTTTTAGGGTTACGACAATTAAAACAGTCCGAAGATAGTTATTTGCTTGCTTTAACGCTAAATGAGGCTAGCCAAAATGCCAAGCTAGGTTTAGTACAGATTAATATAAATTATTTTAAATACCAAAAAGCCCTAGAAATTGTTGATGAAGTACTTTCTGGCTATTTCCCTCCGCTAAAAGCATGGATATTTAAAGCGAGCATTCATCAAAATTTAGCTCAACAGCAAGATGCCTTAAAAGCAATAAACACCGCATTACTTGAAAATAATAAACACATACAAGCGTTAATTATTAGGGCAAGCCTATATATTGAATTAGCTAGTTATCAACTAGCAGAACAAGACATATCAACCATTTTGGAGCAAGTCCCTCACGAACCTAAAGCACAGTTTCTTCAAGCTATGGTAGATATTAATAAAACGAAAGAGCAAGAAAGTGCAGAAGATATTAGTAATATTCAGCTTTCAAAGATAAGCGAAACCCTTGCTCGGTTAGATGATAATACCTTAAAAAATAACCCGAGTTATTATTATTTAGCGAGTGTAGTAGCGTTTCATCAACAAGATTACCTTAATGCGGCGATTTATATTAAAAGTTATATTGCCATCGATAGCTTGAATATCAAAGCCATGAGCTTTTCTGCCACTATTGATATTGCTCAAAAAAAATATGCTTCTGCTCAATCAACATTGAATAAAGCCTATTTTTTAGAAGAGCAAAATCCTAGAGTTTTATCCTTATTAGGGCTGGTCAACTTACGTTTAAAAGAGTTTGAAAAAGCTAACTTTTATTTTGAGCAAGTAAAAACAATCGTTCCAAATTCTGCTCTAGCTAAATCTCAATTAGCTAGAAGCTACATTGGGCTTGGAGAATACAATAAAGCGGTCAACTCGTTATTATCGGTAAATTCAACAGACATAAACCAAGCAACCATAAGCTTTTTGCTAGTAGAGGCTTATGTAAAATCAGGGGAAGTTAAAAAGGCACGTAAACTTGCGACAAAGCTAACTCAATCAGATAATAATAATGAAGAATATATTCATCACTTAGGTTTTGTTTATCAAGTCACTGGCGATATTATTAATGCCGAAAAACACTTTAAACAAGCACTAACAATCAACCCGATACATGAAAAATCAATTATTAGCCTATCTGAAATAATGCTAGCAAATAAACAAACTGAACAATCTATATCAATTTTAAATAAAGCATTAGAAGCTCAACCAGAAAACATAAACTTTATTAAAGCATTAGGTAAAAGTTACGCGAAAAACCAACAATTTGATCAATCTGTTATTTGGTTAGAAAGAGCTTATAAACATGCTCCCAAAAACGCTGAACTTTTGAAACAGCTGTCATATGCTTATCTTAATGTTGGCAATATGACTGAAGCTATTGAAATTTTGGAAAGTTATTTAATTACCCATAAAAAAACTGCTGATATATATATTCTTCTTGGTCAGCATTTTCAGCGTTTGAGAAATATTGAGAAAGCCATTCAAAGTTTCTCCTCTGCATTAAAATATAAAACTAACAAAGCTGAAGTCTACTTTTATATTGCTAATGCTTATCGAGCTGATAAAAAAATAGAAGATGCCATTGCTACTTATAAAAAATCTATCGCTTGGGCCAGTAACAAACAGCCCCCCTTGTTGGCCGTTACTCGATTGTTAAACCAAGAAGGAAGACCTAAAGAAGCTATTGATATTGTGAATAAGTTTGTAGGTTCAGAGAAGTTACCCGATAGAGTGATGTTAGTTATTGCTCATTCATATTATTTAGACAAACAGTTTTCAGAGTCAGAAAAACGCTATAAAACTCTGCTTTCAAATAATGAAGAAAAAGCAACAGCCGGACTAAGTTTAGTATACTTAGCTCAAAATAGAGCTAATAAAGCAGCTAAACTACTAACAAAAGCACTTAAAAAACAGCCAAAAAGTTTTTTACTCAATACTAGCCTTGCAGAAGCCCACATGAAGAAAAAAGACTGGCAAGCTGCTTACAATATATATTTATTATTAATTAAAACATATAATAATCAACCTGTTTTACTTAATAACATTGCTTTTGTGGCACTACAGCTAGAAGATTATAAAAAAGCGAAAGAATATGCTTTAGCTTCATTAGCTATTGTAAAGTCTTACCCTGATGCTCTAGACACTTTAGGTTGGGTATATTATTTAACCAACGAATTTGATAAAGCCCTTCCCTTATTTAGGCAGGCTCTCGCCATCGATTTTTCTAAATTAGAAATAAAATTCCATTTGGCTTTAACCTTAAAAGCACTCAAACAAGATAGAGAAGCTTTTAACACTTTGTTAGAAGTAGTTAATAGTAAACGAGATTTTTCAGAGAAAAGGTCAGCTCAGCAGCTACTTAACAAATGGGCCGAAAGTTTTGGTTGATTTGTTTCTGTTGCATTGTGTTAGCCCTGTGGGGCTATGAATATAACTTAAATACACGAAAAAGATAAACATTTTTTGGCCATATAAATACGCTTCTGCAACGAAGGCCAATAAATACTTTTAATTAAATATTCAATATAATAATTGCACCATACAGCTGATTTACATTTCCATATTACTTATAAAATCACTCTAAATATTCCTTATTATCGCTTTCCAATGCTAGGTAAAAGACCAAGTTTTTCCTTGAAAAACTACATTGGATATAGGAATAGCTTTCATAAGGTACTTTAGTCAGTTATTTATTGTTGGCGAAAATACAGCCAGGTTTGCTGAAGTGATACCGTTTAATTTCTTCACTACCTTTCTTTTAATTAAGGTGAAGGGGTTATTAACTGCGCTAACATCAAATACGAAATAAATACTCAAACTAATGTCAATTTACAGCCCTTTCCTCATTATCTCATCGTTACAAAATGTTCACAAAACAACCAGGAAATGTCAGTAAATTTTACAACAAATAACACCCCACATATCAACCATTGGGTAACCAACTGTTTAACATGATATTTTTATATAGGCACAGTATCTGCATACGCCAACCATTGATTAAATAAATGTTACGAATATCAATCTAATGTTAATTAATAGATTGTACAATTAACAATCAAATAAAAATAAAAACAAGTAGAAATTAACGAATAAAGTCTTATAACGATAAAGAGAGAAACATGATTAAAAATAAACTTTCAAAAATTGCAGGGGCTTTATTAGCTTCAACAGTGATGATATCAAGCGCTTCAGCAACCACAATTACGCTTCAATATGATGATACTTCGGGTTTTAGCGGTGTAACAGGTGAAAAAGCTTTATCAGGCTTTCAAGAAGCAGCTTCTTTTTGGGAAGGCATGTTTACTGATGATGTGACAGTTAACTTAGCTATAGGATTTGAAGCCCTAGACACTGGTATTCTTGGAAGTACAGGGTCAAATTCATTTTCTTGGACAAATGATGCCTTTAATTACTATTTGGGTCAAGATGCTACCTCAGCGTTAGATAACATAGCCATAAATAACTTGAGCTGTAATACTGGTCAAACAGCATCTCAAAATAGCGCTACTTGTGGAGTCGACTTTCTAGATCTTGAAAGAGCAACGGATGAAAATGACAGCTGGTATACAGAGTTAGATCAAGATGGTTCTAGAGACAATTACTTTCTAAATGTTAATACTGCAAATGCAAAAGCTATGGGGATCGATGTTGTAGGCTTCGGAATTATGACAGCTGATGATGCTGATGCAAATATTACTTTCAGCAGTAATTATGATTTTGATTACGATGCCTCTGATGGTATAGATGGCTATGACTTTGTTGGTGTTGCTATCCATGAAATAGGTCACGCATTAGGTTTTGTTAGTGGCGTTGATACTTATGATCATTGGAATGCACAAAAGTATTTCGGCAATGCTGTTCCAGAGCTAGACAACTACGCGATTGCCAGTACATTAGATTTATTCAGGTATTCAGATCGCAGCGCAGCTGAAGGCTTTGGAGTAAAAGATTGGCGACCAGGTGCTAATACATATTTTTCAGTAGATGGCGGCACAACCAATTTAGGTGCATTTTCAACGGGAAGAAATTTCGGAGACCGTCAGCAAGCTAGCCACTGGAAAGATCATACAGGCTTAGGCATTATGGACCCAACAGCCAATTTTAACTCAGCAATGCATATTTCTGCTCTTGATTTAGCTGCTTTTGATGTTATTGGCTGGGATTTATCTGCTGCTGCTCGTGCGGTACCAGAGCCTAGTTCAATGGTGTTACTTGGTTTAGCGGCTGCAGGCTTATTAACGTCTCGTCGTAGAAAGTTATCCCTTAAGAAATAAACGCGAATTAAATGCATTTATAAAAGATTTGAATACCACTTATTCGCTGAATAAGTGGTATTTTTATATTAATAAAATGAAGTTTTTCCTAACGCCATTCATTAAAAAGGATTCAATATCATTTTTTTAAACGAGAAAATACATCTTTAAATTTTTTATTCGATTTAGCTTTAAACGATAAGACACCAACATTACCATTTGCTCCAGCAGCTAAAAACAGTAAATTATCCCCTGCAAGGGTATAAAATCCATCATCACTCGCCTTTCCTTTTGTAGAATGCAGCACTGACCAAGTTTTACCAGAATTAAATGAAATATCATTACCTGTTTTACCCGTCATTAAACAGATAGTCGATTGGCAAATCATAGCTGTTCTTAAACCATTATTACCCGCATTAACTTTATGCCATTCTTCTGAATGATAGGTCGCAAGGTTTGCATATTTACCCGGCCGCTGTAGGTAGTCCCCCCCAAGCACAAAGATTTGTTGGTGACGATTTAAGGCTAAGCCATAACCACCAGCCGTTTGTGTTTCGCTATAAATTGGTACTTCGCTTCGCTGCCAGCTTTCACCAAAATCGATACTCAGGTAAACAGAAGCTGAAAAGCCGCCTGTTGTTAACCACGCTTTTCCTTGCTTACCAACGATCAGAGTATTGCCACTTGCTGCGAATGCAACCTCTTTTTCAAGGATTTCAGGCAACATATTTTTAGCAACCCTACGCCATGTTCTTCCTCCGTCTTGAGTGAGTTTTATGACATAAAAGCCATCAACGGGATCGCCAAGTAGCACCCCTTGTTGCTCATTCCAAAATGCAATAGAATCGAAAAAGCCATTTTTATCTTTATTTTGATAAAGCAATTGCCAACTATCTCCGCCATCTGTGGTTTTATATAGTATCGATTGCTCTCCGCTACCAACCCCCATAACAATGGCAGTACTCTTATCAAACAAAGCGATATCTCTAAAGTCAGTTTCTATCCCATGTTTAACCGACTTATTTTGCCAGGTTTTACCTGCATCTTGACTGACAAAAACACTGTTATTACTACCGCTTACCCATAACGAATCATTGATTACTGCGCTGCCACGTAACGAAGGGTTATTAGGCATTTGAGCTAATTGCCACTGAGGTACATTTGCCATCGTAGTTGCAGATGTATGACTAACCGCAAAAATAGCAGAGCATAATGCAAGAGTAATAATGACAAAGTAATTTAAGTTTTTTTTCAGCATAATGAATATCTTATTATTTAAATGTATCTAAACGAGTGTGTTTTTTAGAGTTAGATATATTATCTTCGTGTCGGGTGTAAAAGATAATATATCGGTGAGCATTAATTCTACAGCTATTATCGAAAATGAACTTTATTTAAATAGTAGCTAGCTTATTAAGCTGAAGGAGGAATAGTTAACCTCATCCAACATCACATCTCGGTGTCTTTTATGCGACTAATTTTATAAAACCTTACAATTAACGGCCAATTGAATTGGCCTACTTTTAAACTAAGTTCGGTAAAGTACCTTAATTACATGCCAACCAAATTTAGTTTTTACAAGGTGGGGCTCTAAAATTGCGCCTTTAAATGCTATTTTGTCGAACTGAGGCACCATTGTACCTCGTTTAAATTCGCCTAAATCACCACCTTTTTTACCAGATGGACATGACGAATACTTTTTAGCTAACGTTTGAAACTTAGCTCCTTTACCTAACTGCTTAATAATATCTTCCGCAATTTCTTTGTGTTTAACCAATATGTGAAGTGCATACGCTGTCGCAGCCATGTAAAAAACCTTTTTAAAATTGTTCGAAAGATAATTCATTATAACATTATCTTTCGAACATAAAAAAAGCCCCGACTCTTTCGAATCAGGGCTTTAAGATGTGGTACCGGTGGGCGGACTCGAACCGCCACGTCTTTCGACGGGGGATTTTGAATCCCCTATGTATACCAATTTCATCACACCGGCAAAAATTTAAGTTATTATAACTTTATAAAAAATTCTGCAAATAACAAAACATTTTATAAAATATATGAATCTTTGTACATTTCAAATAACCAAAATCGCAATTCAACAAATACCTGAACAAGTACTGCACTGGTTGAATTGCTTGGCATTATACAAAGAGTAGCTAGATAGGCAACCGTTTTTTTAGCTTATCCTTTTATTTGTTCAATATTCAAACAGAATAAAAAATTTATTGGTTTTTAGAGGGAAATTAACGTAAATATCGGCGGTATCATCACAATTCAACCTAAAACTTCACCTTGATGAAACAAGGTAGTTGCGCATATTTAAAGAGATTATTGTTGTTCGGCAACTAAAAAATCATTTTGCCCTGTCATTCTTGTCCGCATATTGGCAAGTTTAGCCTCTATACCACCTATCATTTTACTAAAACGTTCATTGTCACGTATTGTGTTGAATATAGGCTCATAATTTGCGCGCCATGCTTGTACCCAACCAGCATCAATCGCCCCTTGTAAGTAATTAAATGCTTCATCATTATTTTTTTGTAATACTTTAATCGATGCCATTTTATAATAGAAAGATGGGTTATTAGCCTTTTTGCTCACACCTTCTAGTAAATGTTTTTCAAAGCTACTAAGCAGTTCATTGGCTTTAGCATTTTGCTCAACCTCTAGGTAGCTATATGCTAAATGTAAAGCAGCCTGCCCCTCGGCTCTATAGAAAAAAGATTTGGGCATACCATTATTTTCTGAAAATAAACTTTCATAGGCATTAATGGCTTGAGTGTAATTTTGTTTATAAAACGCGATCTCTGCTTTTACAATTAAATTCATCTCCATGTAATGTTCATTGAAATTTACTTGTTCTAAAAAACTTATCGCTTTTTGTTTTTCACCTTGAGCGGCATAAAGACGAGCTTTTAAAAAAACAATCTTGCTGCTAGAAAGAAGGGTTGGATTTTTTTCTAAATAATCAAACCATTGCTGGGCATGCGCTACATTTCCCATGTCAATGTTAGCAAGTAATAAACCTTTTACAGCCATTTGATTAACTGAATCGAGCTCTAAGGCACGGTAATACATAGGAATAGCTTCATCAAGACGTCCTCGGTTATAAAGAACTTCTCCCGCTAAATTATAGGCACCAGGGTAATAGGGATCATTGTTAATAATCGTTGAGAATAATTCCATTGCCTTACTTTCATTGCCTACTTTGTAATAACATGATGCAACGTTATAAGCAGCAATTGGCGATTTTGGATCTAACTCAAATGCCTTTTCAAATAATTGATGCGCCCCGGCGACATCACCAGATGACTGAACTAATGAGCCATACCACATATAAGTCATTGCATAGTTTGGGGTTAACTCAATGGCTCTTTTAAATGACTTTTCAGCAATTTCTTTATCGACATACGATAACAATAATCCCTGTGATGCATGCGCTTCGCCAAGCAATGGGTTAATTTCTAAAGCTTTATCTAACGCTTGCTGTGCTGCAACTTTAGCCTCTTTATCAGATACATTGCTATAAAGTGTTTTCAATATGTGGGCATTAGCAATACCAACGTAAGCTCGTGCATAATTATCATCTGCTTTAATAGCGTTTTCAAAATGAGCTAAGCCTTTTTTTATTGCTGGAATGGTACGATGGGCCAGTTCATTCTGTCCTTTTCCATACTCGACCATAGCATCAACGCTATTGGTACCAACAATAAAGCTTGATTCCTGCTGACTTCCTAACAGTGTAATCTTCATCTTATCAACAACAGCACGAGCAATATCATCTTGTATCTGGAAGATATCTCGATATTCACGATCATAGGTTTCAGACCATAAGTTTTCTCCAGAACTTACTTTAATTAACTGAGCAGTTATGCGAATTTGATTAGTAATGTCATTCTTACGAATGCTACCTTGAAGTATTGTGTCTACCCCTAATTCTTGGCCCATTTCAGCAATGGTTTTATTGGTTACGCCTTTGTACGCGAATGAGGACGTGCGAGCTGCAACTTGTAAGTCCGGTACTTTTGCCATGAGATTAAGGAGCTCTTCTACCATGCCGTCAGCAAAAAATTGATCCTCAGGATCTGAACTAAATGAAATAAAAGGTAAGATGGCAATTGCTTCTTTTTCCCCTGTTGAGAGTGTATCTGGGGTTATTTCTTGCCCTGATAAAGTAGGCGGAATTGGCGGACTTTCAACCGTAGATGTTTGAGGGAAAACATTATTTGTAGGGCTACCAACAAAGAACTGGCTCAGCAAAGTAATAAGTACAGCTAAAATCAAAGTACTTACTACTGCAAGTGTAGTTTTAACATTAACATTAGTAGTATCTGGCTCATCTTTTGGTTTATCTGAATCATCTCTTTTAGCATTAACTTTAGGGTCTCCAGCGGCAAAGGCAATGCCATCAGTAGTAAAGTTAAATAACCAAGCAAAAACTAAACTAATGGGAAAGCCAATCACAAATACTTTCAACAATAGTGTCATTACGCTATCTGGTAACCCTAATGCAGGTACGGCTAGATCGGCAATCTGTATTAATGGCCATGTTGAAACAGCATAGATAGTTGCCACTTTAAAAATTTGTCGCTGTTTCAATTGTGCTACAAAATGTTCCAAAAGTTATCCTTTATTACAAAGACATTAACAAGCTGAACTAAAAGTATACGAAATTTGTTAGTTATTAGTAATAATAAAGCTTAAGAGAGTGTTTCAAACGACATATAAATTCAGTAGTAAGTCTTTAAACACAGCATGAACACTCGTTACACATTGATTTAACTATTTATTTAATGATTTTATTTGTGTATATATTTTAACAATTTTATTGGCTCTATATACTTTACATTTTACTTTGTTAGACTAGCAACAATTTTTGAATGACCTCCCAGAGCCAATATCATGTATTCATCTTCAACGTTTCCTCGTGCAGGATTTCGCCGCCGTATCGCCTCTTGGGTTTATGATTTATTAATTGCTGTTGCCGTATATATGACAGCAGGTGCTTTATCATTCTTATTAATGTATTTAGGCGTTCATTTGGGGCTTTTTGGCATGCAAGGATACGAGCACTTTTCTGACACCGTTGCGAATACGGTATGGTTAAAGTGGCCAAATGAGCTTTGGAAACTGGCTTGGGTATCTTTTTTCTTTATTTGGTTTTGGTCAAAAACAGGCCAAACGTTGGGCATGAAAGCATGGCGTTTACGCGTTCAAAATCAAGACGGCACCTTAATTAGCAAAACAACTGGATTGAAAAGGTTATTTCCGACCTTATTTGGCTTAGGTAACTTAGCAGTAATATTTGATCGTAAAAACAAGTTAAGTTTACAAGATAGGCTAACATCGACAGAAGTTGTTGTATTAACTCTAGAAGCTAATCGTGGGCGATTATAAAAATTCTGATAAATACGAGCAGCATTAAAAGTTTCCATGCTGCTCCAGCTTATGACTAAATCACAGCTTTAGGATAACCGCTAACTTGGCCGTTTGTTCATTAAATACAAGGCAAGTGAAATAAAGATAATACTTGGCATCAGCGCCCCAAAAGCTGCAGGTAATTGATACACTAGACTTAACGAACCAAATACTTCGTTGGTAATAAAAAATAAAATTCCAGTAGCTACACCCATAACAATTCGTGCGCCCATAGAAACAGATCGTAGCGGCCCAAAAACAAACGACAACGCCAACAATAACATAACTGCAACGGTTAATGGTTGAACTATTTTTCGCCAAAAAGCTAATATATATCGACTAGGATCTTGGTTATTTTCTTCCAAATAACTTAAATATTCCGACAAACCACGTAGAGATAAAAACTCGGGTTTCACCATAACTACACCTAGCTTCTCTGGCGTTAAACTCGATGTCCACATCTTAATCGCTAATGACTCTTTCACCATTTTATTTTCACTTAAATGGGTATCGGTAACACCACGTAATTGCCATGCCTCTTTTTGATAAATAGCACTTTCAGCAGAGAGCCAACTCGCTAATTTCAACGATTTATCGAAACGATATATTTGCACATCGTTTAATTTACCTCTGCTTTCTACTTCACCTATATGAACAAAATAATCCCCATCTTTAGCCCATGTTCCGTTCGCTGATGAGATTAAGCTTCCGCCAGAAATAGCTTGTGCTTTACCTTGTCTTGCCGCTAATTCTCCTGCAGGTGCTAACCATTCACCTACCGCCATGCTAATCAAAACAAGAATAGTTGCCGACTTCATCACAGATTTAATAATATCTATACGAGACAAACCTGCCGCTTGCATAACGACAAGTTCGCTGTTCGTCGCCAGCATGCCCATGCCTATTAAGCCACCAATTAATGCTGACATTGGGAAGAACATTTCAATATCGGGTGGAATTTTATAAAGCACATATAAAGCAGCATGGGCAATATCATAATTGCCCTCGCCCACAGACTTTATTTCGTCAACAAACTTAATTATGCCACTTAAGCTCACAAATACGGATAAGGTTAAAAGCGTTGTTGATGCAATAATTCGACCAATATACATATCTAATATACGCATTATGATGATGTTCCTTTGCGAGTAATACTGCGAATTAAACGAGGGAATTTCGCTTTAAATTTCAACCCACTACTGCGGTCTTTAATCAATAAACTTACACCTAAAACAAGCACAAAAAAGTGCACGGGCCATAATCCGATACCTTTAGGTATTGTTGTAGACTCTACGCCTGATTTCACCGCTGTGAGCATTAAAAAGTACCCTAAAAATAATAGCAGCGCAGGTAACATTTTTGCGAATTTTCCTTGCCTTGGATTTACAACACTCAAGGGAACTGCAATTAATGTCATGATCAGGCACGCAATGGGAAAAGCAATCCGCCAATGAGTCTCAGCGCTAAATTCAGCCGTATCTTCTTTGAATAAATCTTGGCTAGGAATAGCTCTTAATTTTCGATTTTTATGCGCAACTTTTTGATCTTGTATTTGAATGTAATACTTGTCGAAAGAGACTTCTTTAAACTCTTTACTCTTGGTATCGTTTTGATATCGAGTACCGTCACTTAACACCAAACGCTGGGAGCCACTTTCTGCTTCAATAACTTGTCCGGTTTGTGCATAAACCAAACTCGCGTTAATAATGCTTTTATCGGTTGATTTTTTATCAGGCAGTTGTGCAACAAAAACTTTTTCAAAACTATTGTCGTCACGGTTTTTATCATGAATAAAAATAACCGCTTTTTTGTTACCCGTTGCTTGAAACCGGCCCGCAATAAGAGAGCTTAAGCCAGAGTCTGCAGCTAATTCCTCTCTGACTTGGTATTCATATTCAGAAGCCATCGGCGATAAGTACAAAGTAAATACTCCCGTCAATATAGCGGTAATAAAACTCAATACTAGGGTCACACGCACTACATACCATTCACTGACACCACAAGCATGCAGTACCGTCATTTCGCTGTCAGCGTAAATGCGCCCATAAGCCAACAAAATTCCGAGGAACAAACTTAAGGGTAAAATCATTCCTGCTAAATCAGGAGCTTTCAAACCAATGAACACCATAACGAGACGACCAGGGATCCCCCCTTCTGCGGCGTCATCTAAAAATCTCACAAACTGATTGCTTATGAATATTGTCATTAGCACTAAAAATACTGCTAATTGAGTCTTAGCGACTTCTTTGAGTAAATAGCGGAAAATAATCATAAAAACTTCCTATAAAAACATAGTTTTTTTCTGACATCTGCTCTATTTTTAAGTAAACTTGTCGTTTTCATAAGTAATATTAATTGTTGCTTCAAAGGTAAGTCGCTTGTATCAGGTTATAATTATAGCCTTTAGCAGAATACATTTGATAGTAAGCATATCGATTTATTTATATATTTAAACAAGTTTACTCGCAAATTTCATTTAAAAACAGCTTGTTTTTGTACGAATTAGGAGAGCTCATGGAGTTCAACGTAAAAAGTGGTAGTCCCGAAAAACAACGCAGCGCCTGTATAGTCGTTGGCGTTTTTGAACCTCGCCGTTTATCAGCTATTGCTGAACAGCTAGACGAAATAAGTGAAGGTTTCATCAGTAACTTATTACGCCGCGGAGACTTAGAGGGAAAATCGGGGCAAATGTTATTGCTTCATCACGTACCTAATATTTTAAGTGAACGCGTTTTATTAGTCGGCTGTGGTAAAGAGCGCGAGCTTGATGAACGTCAATATCGTCAGATTATCAGTAAAACCATTAATACCTTAAATGAAACGGGTTCTATGGAAGCTGTATGTTTCTTATCAGAATTGCACGTCAAAGGCCGTGATACTTATTGGAAAGTTCGCCAAGCTATTGAAGCTACTCAAGATTGTTTATATCGCTTCGATGGTTTAAAAACTCGAAAAGAAGAAGCACGTCGTCCATTACGAAAAATTGTTTTTAATGTACCTACACGCAGAGAGCTTCCAATGGGTGAAAGAGCAATTGCTCATGCACTTGCTGTTTCAGAAGGAGTTTCTACCTGTAAGAATGTCGCGAATATGCCGCCAAATATTTGTAACCCAGCATATTTAGCAGAACAAGCAAAAATTCTAGAAAATGAATACGACAATATCGAAACAGATATTGTTGGCGAAAAAGAAATGGAAGCACTAGGTATGAGTTCTTACCTTGCTGTTGGCCGTGGTTCTAGAAACGAGTCAATGATGAGCGTTATTAAATATAATGGCGCGGGCAGCGATGCAAACCCAATTGTTCTAGTGGGCAAAGGTGTAACTTTTGATGCTGGTGGTATCTCATTAAAGCCTGGCGAAGCTATGGACGAAATGAAATACGACATGGGTGGCGCTGCTGGTGTTTTAGGTGCAATGCATGCCTTAGCTGAATTACAATTACCAATTAACGTTATTGGTGTTTTAGCGGGTTGTGAAAATATGCCCGGTGGTGATGCTTATCGCCCAGGTGATATTTTAACGACTATGTCAGGCCAAACCGTTGAAGTGCTAAATACCGATGCTGAAGGCCGTTTGGTTTTATGTGATGCCCTTACTTATGTTGAGCGTTTCGAACCGGAATTAGTTATCGACGTAGCAACACTTACCGGTGCTTGTGTAGTAGCTTTAGGTAAACATGCTTCAGGTTTATTAAGTACTCATAACCCTTTGGCGCACGAATTATTAAATGCATCAGAACAAAGTGGCGATCGCGCATGGCGTTTACCGTTGTGGGAAGAATATCAAGATCAACTAGAAAGCCCATTTGCAGATTTCACTAATTTAGGTGGCAAAGGCGGAGGTACCATTACCGCTGCTTGTTTCTTATCGCGTTTCACCAAAAAGTACCATTGGGCACATCTTGATGTTGCCGGTACCGCTTGGCGAAGTGGCGGAAAAGATAAAGGTTCAACAGGTCGCCCGGTTAGCTTATTAACACAGTTTTTATTAAATCGCTCAGGTGCCGAGCAAAGCGACTAATTTGGCTCGTTAAATAGAATCTACGTTCAATATAGATAAAGGAACAACGCAAACATGCAAACACAAGTGATGTTTTATTTACTTGAAGAAGATATAAAGCTTGGCAATGAGGCTAACCAGTCTCATTTTCATGCTTGTTTGCAAGCGGCTAATTTTTACCGTAACAATCAGCGAGTATTTATTTACTGTGCCGAACAACAAACGGCTCACCAATTAGACGAATTACTGTGGGCATTTGATCCTGACAGTTTTGTTCCACATAATTTACCGGGTGAAGGCCCGAGAAATGGCGCGGCCGTTGAGATTAGTTGGCAACCACCAACGAGTCGCCGTGCGATTTTAATTAATTTAACCAGCACAGTGCCAAACTTTGCTAATCAGTTTTCACACATTATTGATTTTGTACCTAGTGATGAAACCTTAAAACAAGCAGCACGAGAGCGTTACAAAGGCTATCGTCAATGTGGTTTTCAAGTGGACAACCAAGCAGCGCCATCACAATCAACTTCAATTAATGCTAATCAATCAAGTTAAGTAGTCAAGTCATGGAAAAAACATTCAACCCGTCAGAAATCGAACATTCTCTTTATCAAAGTTGGGAAGAGCAAGGTTATTTTAGCCCAACGGGCGAAGGAGATGGTTATAGCATTGCTATTCCACCACCAAACGTTACCGGTAGTTTGCATATGGGACACGCGTTCCAACAAACAATTATGGATACCTTAATTCGTTATCAACGTATGCAAGGTAAAAATACCTTATGGCAAACCGGTATGGATCACGCAGGTATCGCCACACAAATGGTTGTAGAACGAAAGATTGCCGCGGAAGAAGAAAAAACCCGCCATGACTACGGCCGTGATGCATTTATTGATAAAGTTTGGGAATGGAAAAAAGAGTCTGGTGGCACTATCGGTAAGCAGATGCGCCGTTTAGGTAATTCAATTGACTGGTCTCGCGAGCGTTTTACGATGGACGATGGCATGTCTGAGGCGGTACAAGAAGTTTTTGTTCGTTTATTTGAAGACGACTTAATTTATCGTGGTAAACGCTTAGTTAATTGGGATCCAAAATTCCATACTGCTATTTCTGACTTAGAAGTAGAAAACAAAGATAAAAAAGGCCACATGTGGCACTTACGCTACCCATTAGCTGATGGCGCAAAAACCGCTGAAGGTCAGGACTACTTGGTCGTAGCAACCACTCGCCCTGAAACTATGTTAGGTGATACCGGCGTAGCAGTTAACCCTAAAGATCCTCGTTATAAAGATCTTATTGGTAAGCAGGTTTTATTACCTTTAGTTAACCGTTTAATTCCTATTGTTGGCGACGATCACGCCGATATGGAAAAAGGCACGGGTTGTGTAAAGATTACTCCTGCTCATGACTTTAACGATAACGAAGTAGGTAAACGTCACGACTTACCGTTAATTAATATTCTTGATAAAGATGCTGCAATTCTTGCCAGCTCTGAAGTTTACCAAAATAATGGTGAACCATCGACTGCATATAGTACCGAGCTTCCTGCTGAATTTGCTGGTATGGACAGGTTTGTTGCACGTAAAGCCATTGTTGCTGCATTCGACGGGTTAGGTTTATTAGTTGAAGTAAAAGAACATGATTTAGTCGCACCTTACGGCGATCGTTCTGGCGTTATAATCGAGCCACTATTAACCGATCAATGGTATGTTCGTGCAGCACCTCTAGCTGAGCCGGCAGTAGCGGCAGTAGAAAATGGTGAAATCGAATTTGTACCTAAGCAATACGAAAACATGTACAACGCGTGGATGCGTGACATTCAAGATTGGTGTATTTCTCGTCAACTTTGGTGGGGACATAGAATTCCAGCATGGTACGACGATAACGGCGGTGTTTACGTTGGTAGAACCGAAGACGAAGTACGCGCTAAGCATTCATTAAGTAGCGACGTTAAATTACGACAAGACGATGACGTACTAGATACTTGGTTCTCATCGGCTTTATGGACATTCTCAACTTTAGGCTGGCCAAACAGCATGGAAGATTTGAAGAAATTCCATTCTACCGACGTATTAGTGACCGGCTTTGACATTATTTTCTTCTGGGTTGCTCGCATGATCATGATGA
>Ga0209395_1003638_pt1 | contig 18827 bp, 16 predicted proteins | sample GOMGulsemesocosm_3_FD_184635 | JGI IMG/M metagenome (GOLD analysis project Ga0209395, IMG submission 184635) | Methane-oxidizing microbial communities from mesocosms in the Gulf of Mexico - GOM9D Gulf of Mexico (SPAdes) (version 2) | ecosystem: Environmental > Aquatic > Marine > Cold seeps... | reverse complement strand
TTAAATTAAAACGTATTCAAGAAGTATGCACTAAAATAACCTTTAGCACTTGTTGTTAGAGGTTTTTTTTGGCCTATTTATAAGCGATTTATAGTTTCGCATAGTATTCGAGCATTCAGAGCTACTGCAAGCGAAGGTGTGACACTGCCAAACCTAAATCGCCATCAATAGGCCAAAGGGCTTATCAATCTAATTATACTCTTCACGTTGAAGTACACGCTCGTGCACAACTACTGTATTCAAATCTGTTCTCAATGGCTCTATCTGCTGCAGGCTTAACAGCGCTGCTGTAATCGGAACATATGCCGCGTCACCTTTAACCTCTGACGCTCCGTAGATTATATCTACACCTGCGTTAATGACTTGCTGGTTAAATAACCCTGAGAAAACAGTTTGCCCAATAAAAGCCCATATAAGAGCGATGAGCCAGCCTATACCGAAGAACATTAAACCTACAGCACCAAGCACAGTTATTGCAGCAGTATTATGCGCCCCCTCCACTTCAATTTACTTACAGTTACTTACATTGTCTTACTTAAAGTTAAACCCATAAGAAGTATATTTTAAATTTCAACTAAGTAAGGAAACGTTATAATGAAAAAAATATTACCATTATTGGCGCTAACTTCATTTTTTGCTACCGCGGGCGGTTCTGTAAGTAATGATATAGTGATTGAGAATACTGTAAAAAAAATAAAGAAGGCACCAGATATTGAAGAAACCGTAGATCTAGCAACGGATTCTATGGATTGGTATTTGTTTTATGGGGGTAAAAGTTTCACCGGAAGCAATGACTATATCTCTGCACCTTATTTAATTAATGGCGCCGTTAATGTTAATCTATGTGCGACAGCTAGTGATTGCAAAGACACATATATCTCACCGTATAATTTTACTTTTATCGATGAAAATGGTGAATACGCATCTTCCTTCGCGAACGTGAAAGCAGAACAAACAAGCATGGGGCTTGGCCACCATTTAAAAAGCGAAGGTGATGGCTTTGGCTTCGATGTGAAAATCCCCGTTTCGGGAAGGTACATGGTGACGCTATTCCATCACGCCTGGATGTCATCTAGCAAGATGGAAGTTTGCACCGAGTCTCAGTGTAAAAAGCAATTTTTAAAACAAATTATCGCTGGCGGAAGATATTTCGCAGTAAATAAAGTAAAAGCTGAAATAACGACAACTGGTGACAATGAAACGGTTACATTTAGCTTTAAACGTCAATCGCGTCATTACGATTATAAAGGAACTAATTGGCAGGTACTAGAATCGGTAAAATTGGAGAAAATACAATGAAATCATTAAAAAATATCGCCATCTTATCACTACTGCCTACCTCTGCATTCGCTATTGGCTTACTTGACAAAGGTGCTGATTTATACGATACCAGTAGTTTCCGACATAGCATGCAAGGTAATGGTTTCGCCGTTGTAAAAGGCAGTTGTTGTACTGGTACTCTGATTGACCCGTATTGGGTTATTACCGCTGATCACGTGAGTTCTTCAAAATGGTCAGTAAACAAATATGAGGAAAAGACAGAGGGAAATTATACCCTTGTTGCTCAACAAAAAGCCCAGCTAGACATGGTGAATGATCCTTGGGGTGACGTGAAGTGGATCATTAAAGACAAGAATGGAAAAAACATAGATCTGGCAATCTTTAAGCTAAATAAGCCATTTGATATCATCAAACCCGCTGAAATTTATGATTTTAGAAAGTTTGGTTATGAGCTGGGCGGTAAGCTTGGCTACGTACCGAATCGCAGTGGTGGTCAGCAGATTGTAGGTTCTTTTACTCACCGAGCAGATAAAGACTATAAAACCTGGACTAGAACGGGTTGGCTTGATGTGAGTTATACAGGGCTTCCTCATACCAAATATGAATCTGATATTGCAGGAGGAGACAGTGGCTCAGGTGTATATGTTGAACATAATGATAAAATCTATTTAGTCGGTGCAATGGCAATGACTTTCCGTGTTGGTTCTAAAACAGGTCAATCTGGTATGAGTGCATCACATTATTTAGAGCAGATTGAGAAAATCATGGCAGACAATGCTTATATCAAATCGTTATCACTGCAAGATTGGGAAGCTGAAGTAAGCAGCTTGCAAGAAATTTATCATTCATCTCCATACGTTGAAAGTTATGTTGAAGAATCATTCAAATCGGTAGTTGGTGATAAGTACAGAATATCGTTTGATGTTAATGATTCGGCAAAGTACGATATCGAAGTTGAAGGTCGGAAAATATCTTTTGACAGAGTTCAAAATGAAGAAGTGCTTTATACCGAGCTGGTATCAACTGATGGTGAACTAAACATTAAGCTTACTAACAAAAATGATATTGAAAATGGTGTTAAAAACCCTGCTGATTTCGCCGGTATTTTTATTCACAAACTATAATTTTTCATTCTCAATGTAAGCTTTTAAATAATTTTGTGTAAGCTTAAAAGGCCGCCAAAATGGAATACCCTACTCTTCATTTGGTTAAGTTTGGCAGAAATATGCATTTCCAACCTTGAATGTGTAAATAGCCCCTGCGCCAAAGCATTTACGTGGTAGCTACTTTGGTGCTGCGACTATTTACGGTTTAGGCTTTGCACTTGCGCCTTTAGTTGGAGGCATTATTTATTGAAATTAGAGCTGCATGCCAATTGGTATGTGGTTTTTTTTGATGCATTTATTCGTAGTAAGGCTTTGTAAGCTAGTGTAAGCCATCTCGTTTCGTCATAAACACTGTTAGAAAGTAAGTTATAGGGTTTATTCTTTATGGATATTCAATCAGGTCTTGGTTCACTTTGTCGATTAATTTCGATCAAATCGACAAAACGTTTTCATGCACGGCTAGAAGAACGAGGTGTTGTTATTACACCAGAGCAAGCATATATCATTGCGAGTGTTGCAAAGTCAGATGAATTTCATCAAAGTGAATTGATGTCTTTAACGTTTTTAGCGAGTGACAAATCTAAGATTAGCCGTATTGTACAACGTCTTGTTACTGCTGGATATTTAAGTTGTAGTGATGATGAGATTGATCGTCGTTCGAAGATATTACGCTTGACTCCTGAAGGCGGAAAGTAGCATTTTTACTAAAAGAAACCGCTGAATTAAACGTTGAGCTTTACAATTAACTGTTTACTGAAGAAGAATTAAAAACACTTCAAACATCTCTTATTAAAGTTCTTAACGCCCTTTAAATCCCCCATCATAAATGATTAAAACTTGTCAAGTTGCTCTCTATTGTCGACTACTGAGCAGCTTACAAAAATACACTTGAGTCAATTGCCACTCGTCCGTAAGCTTTCTTTTCCTGTTTATTACTTGTTTGAGAAAGCCAATGAAGAAGATTATATTAAGTGTGTTTGTCGGTATATTATTGACTGCCTGTGGTTCTGATGATGATTCAAAACCTACCCCTCCAGCAGCAAATGTTATCGATGCAAGAAACCCTGCTGATGTACAAAAACTCGGTCAGTCTTTTGAACTCTTGCTTCATATTAAAAAAGCGACTCAAGCAGCCAGTGGTGAAACGGATCGTCTAGCAACGAATGCGGTAGTATTTTTAAAACCAATCCCTACAGTTAACCCTACCTTTGTACAACATCATGGTGTACCACTATTAAACATGAAAATGCAGGGAGCGATGACGATTGAGTTAGCCGCTACAGCTATTGTCAATAATGTTGAATATGACTTAACGAATTTTGATATTTTCTATCAACCAACAAATGTTTGGAATGAGCCAGATCTGTCTATTTTTAAAGTTGAAAATGACATTAATAATGTGACGTTTTGGAAGCGTGGATCATCATTTGACTTTAATTCGGCACTATTAAATGATCACGATAAGATCGATATGGAAAATGAATTGCCCCTTAATATTTACGTTAAGTTGGGTAATAAGCTTAGTAATGGCATTCAAATGTATGGTGAACAACCAGAGTATATGCAGTATAAAAGTGTAAGACCATTTAATGATAATGGAAATCTATGCGGTAAGCCTCATCATTTATCTGATTTTACACAACTTCAATGTGTGGATATTGATGGTTCTAGTGTATCTATTTTAGTTGAGAATAACAGCACGCCAGAACGCCAAGCGAATGCTGATAGAGTAACCAAAACGGTTGAGTTCTTTTTACAGCATTTCTCCTCAAGAATAGCGAGCGAAATCAGCTATAACGATGCAGCAATGATCTTTTTTGATGATTTAGATTTTGATAGTCGCCCTGCAGGAGAATACGCTAATGGCCACCTTCGTTACCAAGATCTAGGTAATAATGAAACCAACCCAGCAGACCCAAATCAGCGCGATGCATCGTATGAAGAAATTATTCACTTCATACATGATTATGGTTTGATGAGTGCAGCGATGAATTCCCCGGGTTCAAAGTGGCACAAGATGCAGCTAGAACTTGATAGATTAACTCTTCAGTCAATTTTATTGGGTAACTACTTTCCAAACGGTAAAGATCCGCATGTACAAGACCCTGGCTTGGATGCTGAGTCGTATGACCAAGAATATTTGGCTTATGCAATGTATGCGTATTACGACATTAATCCTGTGGGCTATTCTGCACAAGAATTTGGTTCAAATACCTACAGCGAGCTGCAAGTTAATGAACCTGAGATGGTGACGTTTTTTGAAACCTATTTCCCTACAAGAGCAGAGTTTGCGGCATTTAAATCTAGCTTATAATATTAATTAGATAAAATAAAAAGGCTGAATATTTATTATTCGGCCTTTTTTATTAAGGTTATTATGTTTGATCAATATTCTTTTATTTCCATTATATCACTGGCAATTGTTGTCATCGTTTTTGTCATAAAGAAACAAAAACCACATATAAAAAATATGTTTATTTGCGCGGTATTATCAGTGTTAATTCCTACGAAATACGTAGATATAATAAAATACAGTGCGATTTCAGATACTGAGATCCTCAATGGCTATGTAAAAAGTAAAGCGAAAGAAAAGGTACAGTGTGAGCATTATCAGGAAGTCTGTACCACGACAAATAACGTAAAAACGTGTCAGAAGTACTATGATCATAAGTTTGATATAGACTGGACGGTTCGTACCACAGCAGGGACGGTTTATATTAATCGTATTGACCAGCAAGGGCTTAAACAACCAAGACGCTTTAGAGAAGTAGTAATTAATGAGCCAGCGTCCATTAAGAATCATTATAAAAATTACTTATTAGCTAATGAAGACTCTCTTTTTTCTCATTACAGCAGTGAATTAAAGCGTTTTGGTAAACACTTACCATCGTATCCAAAAGTATATGATTATTATCGAATAAATCGCGTGCTTTATGCTGATGATGAGTTTAAATCTATAGCACAAAATTGGAATGAAAAATTAAATAATACGCTGAAAACATTAGGTAGAAAAAAGCAGGTTAATCTTATTGTTGTATTAACTCAGCAGCCGCCAGAGTTCTTTTATGCTTTACAAGCGAAATGGAAAGGCGGGAAGAAAAACGATGTGATTTTGGTATATGGAGTAGAAAATCAACGTGTAAAGTGGTTCTCATCCACCTCTTTTCTCGATGGCTACTTAAATAATGATATGCACAGTAAACTTCGAGTAACTAGCTTAGAACAACTTCTAAATAATCACGTGCTAGATAAAGCCATTGCTATTATTGACGAGGACTTTACTCGTTATGAAATGAGTAATGAAGAGGCACAAAAAGAAGCCTTTCGTATGCCGTGGTATCACCTATTGCTCGCTTTACTGCTTGGTCAATTGCCTAGCATTATCATGTTATTACATTTCCACTTAATTGTTATCCCTACTAGGAGTTCCCGTGTATAAATTGGTATTTATTATATTTGTTGTTTTTTGTGCATTAGCAGCAAGCTTATTTACGAGCTTTGTTGGTTATCATGATAAAGCCGTCCGTTTCGAAGCTAATATTGAAAAGTTACACCAAAGCAGCCAATCGATGCTTTCTAATGGAACATTGACCATATTGGATAAAGCAAAGATACAGCAGAATTATGCAAAAGATTTTAAAGAAGTACTGGAGAAGAGTATTGGTGCACGAAGCCAATCAGAATCAGGTTTGGTGATGAAGTGGGTTAAAGAGATGAATCCAACACTAAACTCTCAAGTTTATCTGGATTTATCTTCATACATTGAAGGGATGAGACGTGATTTCCATCTTTCGCAAAATCGCTTAATGGATGCTTGTGCTAGTTATGAAATCGCCAGAAAGAGTGCAATCTCTGGATTATTTATGAAAATGAACGGTTTTCCTACTATTGATTTGAATAAACGCTGCACAGTGTTAAGTGATTCGATTACCAATGAAGCCTTTGAAACGGGTATTCAAAAACCATTATTATAGTGCGATTAATTGATATAAAAATATAGCCCCTTATGGTTAATGCCTGAGGGGCTTTTTTCTATATGTAAAAGGGTGTGTAACTAATCTTAATTAATAGCGAGGTAGTTTATAGTGGCAGCACTTTGCTTATCTCCTCGCATGATGAGTATTACATCACTCACAGGGTAAGGAAAAATAACTGAATATTTACTGAAAGCGTGATTGTCTTTCGTCTGATGGAATTTATGATAGATAGTTTTAATATAGCTATTGGCAAGGCCTCAAGTGAAGTGAGAACAGGGTTGCTATTATTGTCACAATCCTGGTGTGCTGTGAGTCTGATTTACACCCATTGATGAGTAGAGTTACTATAAAGATAAAGGGCTTTATCATAATAAAGAAGTACCAAAATAAAAATAGAATAAAAAAAGCCATCACAGAGTTGTGATGGCTTATCGTCAATATGGAATGTTATTTTTTATTTACAAAGAAATAGGTTTCTAAGTAATCATTAAGAGGGGTGAACGCTGCATTTTCCCAATTGGTCGGTGTGTAATCGCCAGTAGCCACATCGCCAGTAGCAGTAAATGAACCTGAGGTTGTTGTTATTTCACCTGCAGATTTCTGAGCGCTAGGTTTTGCTTTGTATTCATAAATTGTTCCCAATAAAGCGCCTGGATTTAGATTGGAAGACAATTGATGGACAGGATCAAGTTTGCCATTGGGAACAGGTTCGCTATCTGGATCGCTATCATCTTCAAGACCACAATCAGCAGGCGTGCCCTTTATACGTTGACTTGGATCTGTTGATAGCTGGCCATTACCATAATTACACTCATCGAATCGAATGGTGGTTGGCATGTTATTCAGAATATATTTAAAGCCTTCATAAGAAGCAAGTAGGTCTACACCAACTTGAGTATTTAAATTACCATCAACATAGTAATCAAAAACTTGCATTAACTTTTGATACGTTGTTTCTTGAGTTGTTTCGTCAACAATACCCCCATCTTCAGGTAGTGCGCTGTAAACGAGCTCTATCGCATCAAAGTTATTTGCATTATTTAAGTTGTTAGCTAATTCCATAATAAAGGCATCGTGAGACCCATTACCATCAGGTTCTTGCTCAGTAATACCAATAATGACACGCTTTTGGGAGAATTGTTTACGAACATCATCGTGAGCCCAAGTAAGAAAGTTATTTACTTGTGTAATAACGGCTTGCTGTTGAGTATCAGTGATATTCCCCATTTTTAAAATATAGACACCATTTTCAAAATGGCAGTTGGGAACATCGGCCGCCGTGGCACAATTATCAATTGATGAGTACACGTTTACTTTGGTTACGCTTGGAGTTGGTTTAGAAGTGCTGCCTGAGTCTTCTTTACAGCCAACTAAAGTAAGAGAAAGGCCTAATGCAATACAAATTGGTTTCAGTTTAATTCTGTGCTGGTTGCTCATGTTCTTATAGTTCTCTTTTTTGTAATGTGAAATTGGTTTCAGTTTAATTCTGTGCTGATTGCTCATGCACTTATCGTTCTCTTTTTTTGTAATGCGAAATTATATTCAGATAAATGTTCTGGTTCATGGATATAGAATCCCTGCAGGAAATCAAAACCAAGTTCAATACAGCGATCATAAAGAATTTGGTCAGAAATAAACTCACCAACAACGGAGACTTTTAATTTTTGAGCTATTTCAATCATCGACATCACCCAGGTTTCACCTATTTCATCATCTTTTAAAGATTTAATAATGTCGCCATCCACTTTTAGTGAGTCAAAAGGTAAGTTACGTAGGTAATGATAATTTGCATAACCAGAACCAAAGTCATCAATTGAAATATTGACACCCAGTTGTTTTAACTGAGCGAGGAAATTAGCAACATCACTTAAATTGGTAATCGCAATGGTTTCGGTTATCTCAAAACAGAGTTTTGATGCGGGGATATTCGTTTGCTGCTTTAAAATAAGCAATAAGCGTTGTCTAAAGCTTTTATCAATCAATGATTGTCCAGATAGATTAATACCGAGCATTGTAATTTCCTCAACAAAGGTAGGGTTAGCACTTGAGAAATTGAGCACTTGGTTAACCATATACAGATCAATGTCAGGCATTAATTGATAACGTTCAGCGGTTGGTATGAAGTGAAATGGACTGATTAATTCACCTTCTTCATTTTCAAGGCGAGCTAAGATCTCCAAGTAAATATTATCAGGCTCTGAAACTTTTAAGATCTGCTGGCAAAATAGATGGATTTTTTGATTGTTTATGGCATTTTTAAGACGCACTGAATCTAGCATGTCACTTCGAAAGGTTAGAGCATCGCGCTGATTCATATCAATAGTATAGAAACCATTTCTTCCACGATCTTTTGCTGAGTAACAAGCGTGATCGGATATGGACATAATGTCTGATTCTTTCGCATTTTTGGTATCAAATAAGACGATTCCGATACTGGCTCTCACATCAAAAATTTGCCCTGAGTGACTTACTTTTAGCTCAGCCAAACGTGTGAGAATGCAGTTAGCTAAGTCTTCAGCCTTTGATTTAGAAGCAAATGGCATTAATACACAAAATTCATCTCCTCCCATTCGAGCAACGGTAATATCAGTAGAGGAAAGTGTGCATTTACAGCTATTGAGTTGTTGAGCGATTTGCTTTAATAACTCATCTCCTGCAGAGTGTCCTGCAATGTCATTCAGTAATTTAAAATGGTCTAAATCTAAAAATAGAAGAGCGTTATGAGGAACCTCTTTCTCTAAAAGTTGATTTAGTTGTTTGGTTAAATAACGTCGATTATAGAGTTCCGTTGTTGAATCGGTTGTTGCTAAATACTCAAGATGCTCTCTATGTGTTGCTTCTTGGGTAATATCCTCCAAGGTAACTTCAAGGTGGTGTGTTGTTTGAGATTGTTGAATATAATACTTTAAATAAAGCCCCTGAAACTGTAATTCATCTTTAATACCATTATATAAACTGGCTCTTTTTGCATCCGAAGCATGGTTAATTATTGATTGAGATAGGTGGTCTAGCAACATCGGTTTTTGTGTTGTAATGTGCTCGAATGTAGTGTTCTGCTGAACAACATGGCCATTCAAACTCATGGTGCAAAGACCCTCTTTAGAGTTGTCATACAGATCTTTATATAGCGTTAATTGATTGGATAGCTCAACTTGCATTCGGTTACGTTGATTAATCGTGTCGTTAATACTTCGAGCATGAAGCATTGAGATAATACAGATACTCAACATCGGACTAATGGCATACAGCATTTCAAATTGATGTATCGATAATCCTATTTGCTTGAGAGAAAGCAATCCCATAATTTGTAGATTAGCGATTGCATTTACGAGAGTAAAAACAAACCAAGAAACAAAGAACCAAAGCGCTTTGTTATTGCCACTTATTCCTTCTTTTAAGCAAATATAAACAAGATAGAGGGTTGCAGCTGTGCCTAATAGCAGCTCAGTACTAAGAAGCATTGAATTGCTATAAAAACCAGAGGCGAGGGTTAAACTAAGGTAACTAAATATAATAACCTTTAGATTTCTCTTTGATGACGATGATAAATTACAACTGCATATAGCAAATATGATGGATGTGATAATCCCTAAAGGAATATTAATTAGGTGGATATATTTATTGATTATTGGATAATTTGCGGTGAAATGGTAGCTAATGAAGCCAAATCGATAGAGTGTTGCAATCGCTATATTGATCAATAACATAGAGTAGGTTACAGCTGAGAGCATATTCTTTCTACGAGTCATACAGCATGAGATTAAAATACATAAAAAGACAGCTCCTATGATGCTAGCACCTAGAAATGACTGTTGATGGAACTCAGATTCTACTTCATAGCTTGATGTAAATAATAGAGGGATGGTTTTAAGTGGTAAGCTGCTTTTTAACTTTATGTAAACCCAACCGGAAGAATCGTAAATTTGTTTTATTGGTATGCAGTAGTAATAAGAACTAAAATCATCATATAGAACATTAACACGGTTATCTCCACCTTTTGTATGGTTGTAGATAACACTGCCGTTATCATTTGTGTGCCAAAAATCGATGTAGTTAATATAAGCATCATTATATTTTAGTAAAACATCTTTACCTGAGAAGATACTTGCTCTAGATATTTTTATTTTTAGCCATATATTTTTTTTAAATTCATTTTCTTGCTGAACGTTGTCCTTCCAATTTGAAAATGAAATGGCATCGTTAAGTGTATTAATATCACTGCTATTAGTGTAGTAAAATTCTGATATGTACTCTTTGGAAAGTACGTTTTGATGAACTAAAAAGAAAAATAAAATAAAACTAAATCTCAATAAGCGCGAAATAACAGAGAATGGTAGATTAGATGTAGTTAATTTACTTCTTACTTTATTTGAATTTATCATGATAAAACGCACTATCTACACCTTAGAATATTAAGCTACTAATATAACGTATTTATTTTTTTTGTTTGTAAGCAGGAGTAAGCAGGAGTAAGCAGGAGTAAGCAGATTGTAGTGGTACAGTGAACTTACAGAGCAAGGACGATCCAAAAACCGAAGAGTCGACATTCAGTTAGATCAGTGCTTACAAATCGCTTACACCCCCTTACTGAACGAATATTTCATAGTGATACCTTTACTTCATCCCAAATGTGTACTCCTATTTAATAATGGTATTACGATGAAAAAAATCTTAGTTGTTTCTTTAATGGCGGCATCATTGAATGTTGCTCATGCGGCAAGTTCTGATTATTCAGGTCTTTATGTTGGTGCTGATTATGTTCAGTCTGACATACTAGATATTCTTGCTGCGACTAGCCTTTTAGGCCCTCAAACATCAAATTCTGAGAGCACAGGCTACAGTGTTCAAGTTGGTTATACTTCGCGTTTAACTGAAAATCTGTATCTAAACTCTGAATTCTCTTATGCTGATTTTGGTAGTGCAAAAGTAGCAGGCCAAGGTTTATTTGGACCTTATACTGGTGAGGTATCAGCGACATCATATGGTGTGAACTTAATGCCTAAATATCATTTCGGTGGTTTTTATGTTGGTGTTATTGGTGGATTGAACAATCTATCTGCTGATGTGGCAATTTCATCGACAAAGAGTTCTGTTGATGAGTGGAAACTATTAACGGGTGCTGAAATCGGTTATTCATTCCAACAAGTAGGTATTAACTTAGGTTACAAATCTATTGATGATATATCAGCTGTTTATTTAGGTATGGATTACACATTCTAAGCTAAAATTATGATTATTTTTACCATTAACACTATACCTTCTGAAATTTCAGAATATTACCTTTAATATTGGGTTAATTGGTATTACTTATAAATTTAAAGAGAGCTTTTGCTCTCTTTTTATGTTTACGATGATATCAATCTATATTCGATGGCTTAGGAATGATTACGGTAAAGTTTGCTCCATTCATATTGCTGTGTGTGATATCTATTGCCCACTCTAATCGCGTGAGCGCAGCATGAGTAATAGCCAACCCTAGTCCAAACCCACCAGTTTTACTGTTTCTGCTTTTATCTAATCGAGCAAAAGGCATAAAGACTTCTTTTCGCTTTGACTCATGGATCCCTGAACCATCATCTTCAACAGACAATTCAAGATAAGTGTCATGATCAATTAAGCTTATTTTAACGGAAGAATGCGTGTATTTTATGGCATTTTTAATCAAATTATCGACTACTAATCTTGCCATTGTACTATCACATCGAACGACTATATTTTCTGCAATTTGAGTGACAATATTAATCTTTTTATGGGGGTGAGCTGAAATTCTTGATGGAATGAAAGTGGTTAGATTAAGGTTTGAACGATGAGTTTCATAGAAAGACGACTCCATCGAAGTCAGCTTAGATAACATAATAATGCTGGTAGTCAGATTATTAATATCTTCAATATATAGATCAATGTCATCATGTAAAGCGGCCTCAGTGGGTTGGCTTTTCATGCGTAGAAGATCGTTCACCAATTGAATTCTACTTAGAGGGGTACGAACCTCATGTGGAATGGCTTGAGCAAAGATTTGACTTTGGATAACTCGACTTTCAATCTCATTAGCCATTTTATTAAAGCTTTTTGCGAGGTGGCCCACTGGTGCAGGAAGTTTTTCATTTGCTCTTTCTGCTAGTTTTCCATTACCAAATTTCATTTGGGTTTGTTGAAAGCTGTAAGTTTGCTTTTGTAATTGTCGCAGTGGTAAGTAGATTGCTATACAAAGAACGAAAATCACACAACTGGTGAGGGCTAAAATAAAAAGAACCGTTGGGTTTTGATACCAAGGAACATCATGAGAAAAGAACTCTGCATGTTCTCTAAATACAAAATGGTTATTAGTGTTGGGAATAGGAAAGACGGCAATATATAAATTGTTGTTGCTTAAATAGACAGGAACCAAATCAATAGTAAATATTTTTTCACAATTATTACAAGGTGATGAACCATCCCATTGAGACAGCAATTCTAATTTAAAAATATAAAAAATTTCTTTCTGTGTCGTCTCTAATTCTTTATATAGTGAATTGTCGCTTCCTTTTTGTTCGATGTATTGTTCTAAAAAATATCGACCATCTCTTAAAAACATTTCAACATCATATTTTCTAATGTAGCTTTCGCTGAAAATAAAAAAGAGATACAGCGTTGCAATTAATGAAACAGTGAGGCCAAAATACAGCCTCGTAAACATAGAAGGCAGGGATTTAAAGGGAAACAAGCATATATCCTTTATTGCGGATGGTTCGAATTAAATTATTTGGTGAGTGATGAGAAATGAGTTTTTTTCGTAATCCAGATACACGCATATCAATAGAGCGGTCATTAAACCCATAATCAATACCTCTGAACACTTTACAGCACTCTTCCCGGGTTACAACTTGGCCAACATTGTCGATAAGTACATGTAATATCTCAAATTCAGCGCTAGTTAGTTGTAGGTCAGCTTGCTTATACCAGGCGGTTTGAGTCTGAGTATCTATGGTAATGTCTGTGTTTTGGTTTTCTGTTTGTACTGACTCAGCAGAAAGGCGAGAGCGTCTAAGTAAGGCTTCAATACGAGCGAGTAATACATGACCTCTAATGGGTTTGGTGACGTAATCATCTGCTCCAAACTTAAATAAACTGACTTCACTCATCTCATCATCAGAGGCGGTGAGTATTAAGATCATTCCGTGATAAAATAGTCTAGCTTCACGGCAAATATCAGCGCCACTCATTCCCGGCAGCATGAGATCTAATAATATTAAATCAGGTTGATATTCTTTTATTGCATCGATTGCAGCTAAGCCATCTTCAACAATGTAAGAGTGGTATTGCTCGGCTTCTAAATACATTTGGGTAAGACGACAAATCTCAGGGTCATCTTCAATAATAAGTATTTTACCTTTGCTCAAATGAATAACCTCGCCAATAAATTTCGGGCAATTATATATATTGAGTATAGAAAATAAAGCCCTTTTTGATTTGATGTCAATTTATTAATAAACGACCATTTCGTATTTTAGCTCGTATTTGTGATGGGCGTATCAATATAAATGCCCTTACAAAACTTACAATTCAATTCTCGATTAAGACAATTAAACCTCTTAGTATGCACTACATTAGCGGCAAGCAATTTGAGTTTAATTAAATTAATAAATAGGAACATCAATGCAAAAATACTCACTTTTTGAAACATTGCAAACCCCTATTTGGATATTTGATTTCGATTGTAAGCAAATCATTTGGGCAAATAAACAAGCACTTCCTTTGTGGGAGACCTGTAATATTGAAGAGCTTACCTCTCGTCTGTTGGGGGAGGGAATGTCTCAAGCAGTGGAAGCGACATTAGATGATTATCGCAATGCATTTAAGCAGGGTGAAACGATAAGAACGTGGTGGAATTTTACACCAAAGACGGTTTCAAAAAGCGCATTGTGTTTGTTTTCTGGCATTGAATTAAGTGATGGTCGCTTAGCGATGTTAGTTCAAGTATTAGGTGAAGATTGCACATTAAGAAGAGATTTGGCTTTTAGTTCTGATACTAATTTAGCTCTGTTATTTGATAATCAAGGCATGTTAATTAGTGCCAATGATGCGTTTATAAAAAAGTATGATGATTATGTGGTTTCTCTATCAGACTTATTAGCTTCTGCTCAAGACGCTAACCATTGGATTGAGCTAGCTCAACAACAGCTCACGTTTCAAGATGAGATCTCATTTACCTACAAAGGTGAGAGGGCATATTTTGATGTTCATGGTAAATGGCTACAAGATAAACAACAGCTTTTATTGAGCCTTAATTCTATTACTCTTCAAAAACATAAGCTGTTAGCAGCAAAATATGAATCAGAGCATGATTGTTTAACGGGCTTATATAATCGTAGAGGTATTTTAGTACGCATTGAAGAGCTTTTAGAACAAACGGTATCATACAGCTTATTGTTTCTTGATCTGGATGGTTTTAAACAAATTAATGATTCGTTTGGTCATTCCTGCGGTGATCTCTTACTGAAAGAAGTTGCGGATAGATTACGATCATTATTGGACACAGGTATGGAAATTGGTCGTCTTGGGGGAGATGAGTTTGTCATATTAGTTCCTTTGGGAGTTAACCATTTTTCTTTTACTCAACAAATAATTGAATTGATAAATCAGCCAATGTATTTATCAACAATCGATATCACAACGGTAGGTTGTAGTATTGGTTCTGCTTTATATTCTGACAGTAACGCATCCGTTAATGAGTGGATGAAAAAAGCTGGACTTGCAATGCAAAAAGCAAAAGATTTAGGGAGAAATCGTTACTTTCCTTTTACCATAGAGCTAGAGGAGATACTGCATCGTCATTCAATTCTTGCAAGTGAATTATCAAATGCAATCGAGAGTAATGCTTTTGATTTCACTTACCAACCAATGCTGAATGAGACAAAAAAAATGGTTATGGGCTTTGAAGCAAAGTGCCATTGGGATAATGATAGCTTTGGTATGATTAAATGGGATGAGTTATTGAAAATAGCTGAAGATAATGGAATTAATAGCCCCTTATGTGATTGGATTTTAGCCAGAAGTATTAAGGAGCTATCGCAATGGCAAAAGAGATTTGGACGAAATTTCAAGCTGAAAGTGAACCTATCTAGTAGTCAATTACGCCCTCAACTTCATAAGAAAATAGCACGCTTATTATTGCAATACGATATAGAACCTAGAACATTTTTAATAAGTATTAACCAAGCTAATAATTTGTTCAAAGTTCATGATGTATTAATTACCTTGAAAGAAATTAGAAAATTAAATGTAGGTATTTACTTAAAAGAATTTGGTTTGGAATGCACAACACCTTGTTGTGGTTAAAGATTATTTAATAAATAAAATATAAGGTTATCTATGTTTAATATAAAAAAATCGTTGTGTGTGTTGACGTTAATGTCTGCCTCAATGATGGTTAATGCAAATGATGTAGTTAAAGATGATATAAGAGAAGAAGTTCAAACTTGGATTGATATTGAGGTTGCACTGAAAAAGAGTACGATTCAAAAGATGGTATTTTCGTGTGATTTCTATGTGGCGTCACCAAAATTTAAAACACCAGATGGCGGAACCACAGGTATTGGCGGTTACCTATTTTACAAAAATGGCGACCAGCTAGATAGCTTAGTACAGCCAAGCAGCAATGAAACTATGCCCACATTACAATCTTGTATTAAACCAAACTTTACTGTAACTGACGAAGACGATGCACAACTCTTGATGGAAGCGATTGAAAGCGTATTTGCTCAAGATCAGATGTTCTCAGATTCCTTTGAAAAACAGATTAAGAGAACAACAAAAGGTTGGGAATTAATAACGGGTGACTTCTTCGAAAATTTGTCTGGTTATATTATCAAAACAGATAAAGCGGGTAAAATTACTCAAATACGCTACTCGTTAAACCTGTAGTTTCTTCCTGAAATACTCATATTAATAAGAAAAGACATGAATAAAGTAAATTACGGAGAGCATATGACTCGATTGATAAGCACTATTTTATTAGTGATCCCCTCTTTTTTCTCATTTGCCGATAGTAACATAGTAAATAACCTATCTTATGTTGGTATCGGTTATAAACAAGCTCGTTTGGATGCTGAAGCGATGTCACCATATTTGGATGGCAAGTATGTTAATGATGAAGCGAAATCTTATGGCGGCTTATATGTAAATTTAGGCTTTAACGTAACAGAGCAGTTTTTTATTGATGGTTATGCCGATTTTATTACTCGATTCAGCTCAGAGGTTGATACATGGCGAGTGGGTGCTGGCTACAATATCTTAGTACAAGATCGTGTTTCATTTCCCGTTTCTTGTGGCATTGTCAATTATAGTGCAGACAGCGATTACTCTTCATCTTTTAGTGAGAATGCAGGTTATTGTAAAGCTGGAGTTAGAGGACAAGTTGCTAGTCATTGGCTTATTGATGCTTCGTATCAGCATGAAGCGTTTGATGTGAGTAAAGATACTATTAATATTACTAATGTTTTTCAATTCGGCAGTGTATTTGGTTTAGTTGCTGGTTTTGAATTTTCAGGGCGTAAAGAAAGCGAACGATCATTTAACCTTGGTGTTCAATTCTCCATGTAGACTTATACTTATTCGTCTACTCATAAATAAGATAACTCTTTAAGTTAAGGGTTATCTTTTTTGCGTTTATAATTAAAAGAGATTGTCTTAGTTGAGAGTGTAAACGTAAAAGCAGGGACTTATGTATTGAAAAACATCAAGCATAATGTAGACTGCACAAATATTACAATAAGGTGACTAAAAAGGTTGGTTTAAGTTAATAAAATGATGAACTCAAATGATGTAATGAGAAAGCAGGTTCTAAAAGGACTTTGTACTGGTTTAGCCATTGTTGCCCTTCCATTAGCGGTAGGTAATGCTTTTTACTTTGATAATAAGTCTTATCTACTGGCTTTCATTGAGTGTTTGTATTTTATTATCGCTTTGTATTCTCTTTATGATATTCGTAATGATAAAAACATCGCCTTTCATACTTATATTCACGTATTCATTATTACCTTCATTATGTTTTTTGGTGAAATAGTGAAACCAATTGATGAAGGAGTGTATATTTGGTCAACAGCCGCGCCAATTTTATTCTATTTGCTACTTGGTTGTTCTAACGCTTTTATCTACTCAATTTTGTTCTTATTTATCCAGATTGGTTCATTATTATTTGAAATTGCTCTCCATGACAAAAATCCGTTTTTATTATCTGTAATTAATTTTATTTGTACTTATTTAGTTATAACCGTAATTAGCCGTAAGTTTGAAATGGAAAGAGAAGCAGCTCAAGATTATATTCAATATTTGGGTACTTATGATCCGTTAACTGGCGCATTAAGCCGAAACTCTTTAATTAAAGAAATGAATGAACATAGCGATCGTTATAGTACATTTGTTATGTTTAATATCGATGATTTAAGTCAATACACAAAAAAATATGGCTATCAAGAAAGCGATATGATGATTAAAGAGATGGCTGAGCGACTGTTTAATACAGTAGATAAAGAGTGCTTGTACCACTTAGGTTCAGGTCGGTTTGTGATGCTTATTTCTACTCACTATATGGCTGAGTCTAGTTATCATGAACATCAACAGCTCAGCGATATAATAGCGTCTATTTCAAATGCACCTTTCTTGATGAGAAACCATGATGAGTTTATGACACTCAGTGCTGGTATTACGGAGATTACTAAGTTTTCTACTATCGAATCCATTTGGTCTGATGCAGAAGACAATGCCACTTTAGCTCAACTAAATGGTGTTGGTTGCGTATTTAAAAATAATAAATTGTTTCTTAGTTCTTAGTCTTTTTTGCTTAAATAAGTCACCACTGCACTATGATCTGAGCCTGAAAACTGAGGCAATGCTTCACGCTTACAGATAAACAACGAGGGTTCCTCTGAGTTTCTTATCCAAAAATGATCAATTGCGATTCGTGTAAAAGTGGGAATAGGAATTCCTTTGATCTCTCTTGGCCAACTTTGAAGTGGCTGTTTGGTATTCTTTGTAAGCTTGTTTAAAGCGCTGTGTATTTGCAGATAAATTGAAATCACCAATAATTAATGTATCGGCATAAGGGGAGTAAGACTATACCGTTCAAGAAGCTGCATCAGCATTAGGCATCACAACTAGTCTGCTTTACAGCTGAAAACAAAAAGTTGAAGAGCATGCAAATTCAACCGTAAATTCTGATAAGCGATCTGAGTTATTAGCTCTACGAAAAGAAGTTAAAACTCTCCGTATGGAGAGCTGAACATGTACCGTATCGCACGACAGCTATTTCGACGTAGTCGTGATAGTTTAGGGTCACGGCAGTTATGTCACCTACTTGCTAACCTTATACGATAACAAGCACCCTACATCTACATCTACATCTACATCTACATCTACATCTACATCTACATCTACATCTACATCTACATCTACATCTACAGTATTATTTAATCAAACACTGACT
>Ga0209395_1003636_pt1 | contig 18827 bp, 19 predicted proteins | sample GOMGulsemesocosm_3_FD_184635 | JGI IMG/M metagenome (GOLD analysis project Ga0209395, IMG submission 184635) | Methane-oxidizing microbial communities from mesocosms in the Gulf of Mexico - GOM9D Gulf of Mexico (SPAdes) (version 2) | ecosystem: Environmental > Aquatic > Marine > Cold seeps... | reverse complement strand
GCACCCGGGTACTGCAGGTGCTGGAAGATCACGGCGGGGCTTCGTTTACGTTGAAAGAGCTTGCTGACCTAGCTGACACAGGCCCGACCGTGGTGAAAGGGCTTGTGAAGCAGGGGGTTGTGCAAGAGGTGGATGCACCGCGTGATGTGCCTTTCCCCCGCCTTAACCCCGATCTTGGCGGCATCATCCTGTCGCCCGAACAGGCCGAAGCATCTGCTGCGCTTTGTGGCCATGTTGAAAGCGGGCGTTACAACACGACCCTGCTGAAAGGCGTAACCGGATCCGGCAAAACTGAAACCTATATGGAAGCGATTGCCACCTGTTTGCGCAAGGGGCGCCAAGCGTTGGTTCTGCTGCCAGAGATTGCTCTGACCGCTGAATTTCTCACCCGTGTTCAAGCGCGTTTTGGGGCGCGCCCGGCGGAATGGCATTCTGGTGTGACCATGACCGATCGCCGCCGCACTTGGCGCATGGTGGGAGAGGGTGGTGCGCAGCTTGTCGTGGGGGCAAGATCCTCCCTGTTTTTGCCGTTTCGCGACCTTGGCTTGATCATTGTTGATGAAGAACATGATGGATCTTACAAGCAAGAAGAGGGCGTATTATATAACGCTCGAGACATGTCAGTTTTACGCGCAAGCCTTTGCTCTGCTTCAGTTATTCTTGCATCAGCGACGCCATCTCTTGAGACTTGGAGCAATGCACAAAGCGGCAAATATACCCGTGTTGATCTAACGGCACGTTATGGTGTCGCAGAAATGCCGGACATGCGTGCGATTGATATGCGTCAGGAAAAACTGCCCGCCAGTCACTGGATTTCACCGACTCTAGCTAAGGCGGTTGATGCGAGATTGGAGGCGGGTGAACAGGCGCTGCTGTTCATAAATCGACGCGGCTATGCCCCGACCACTGTGTGCCGTGCTTGTGGGCAACAAATTGGCTGTGACTTTTGTGATGCGCGTATGGTTGAACATCGTTTTCAGAAACGCTTGATATGCCACCAATGCGGCGAAAGTAAACCAGTGTCAGACGCCTGCCCATCTTGCGAAGTCGAAGGTAAAATGGCCCCCGTCGGTCCAGGTGTTGAACGCCTTGCAGAAGAAGTTGCCGAACGTTTTCCCGATGCACGTATAGCCATTCTATCTTCGGACCTATTTGGATCTGCACGCGCCTTAAAGGAACGCATCGAAAGCATCGCTGCGGGCGAAGCGGACATCATTGTTGGAACTCAATTGGTTGCGAAAGGTCACAATTTTCCCCTGCTTACACTTGTGGGGGTGATTGATGCAGATCTCGGCTTACAGGGATCGGACCTTCGCGCTGCGGAACGCACATTCCAATTGATGCGCCAGGTCGCAGGTCGCGCGGGCCGGGCCGAAAAACCGGGCGTGGCACTGCTTCAAACCTTTCAGCCGGAACATCCGGTGATCCGCGCTATTTTATCTGGTGATGAGGAAGGGTTTTGGCGCGCGGAATGTGGGGAACGTCAACAGGCCGCCGTACCGCCGTTTGGCCGTTTGGCTGGCATCATTCTATCGGCGGAAGACGTACAACAGGTGTTCGAATTTGCCGGTGAAATGGCGCGCCGTGATGGGCCTCTTCAAGCTATTGGTGCACAGGTCTTTGGCCCGGCACCAGCGCCGATTTCGCGTGTACGTGGGCGACATAGGGTACGCATGCTGATCAAGTGCGACAAGGGCGCGCCGATGCAGCGTGCGATCTCGCAATGGATCGAGCAGTTCCGCGTGCCCAATGCAATCCGCCTTTCTGTAGATATCGACCCCGTGAACTTCTTCTGAAATACGCTTGGTTTTCATCTTGCTATAAATACTCTGGGAGAGTCCCGCAGGGACGGGGGCTGGCCCCCTTCCGACTCTGACAGTACGCTGCGGTCAGAGCAATTTAATCCTTTACGGGCATCTTTCCCCTGATCGCGATTGCCGGGACTATCACCCCGGATTACTTCTGCGTATGGACAGCGCCGTCACTTAACTTGCTGATATTTCTTCTATTACACGCGACAAGGCAACCGCACGGGGCAGGGATCATATGCGGGGTTTCGGCGTGGCTGCACAGAACCACAAAGCCTTTGCGCAGGTGCTTCCCCTTTCCCTTTGCGCAATTCCCGCGTATGGCGGAAGGCATGAAAACCGTGACCCTCTCTGAAGCGCAAAACCTGCCGTTCTGGCGCAGGCCAATAACGCTGTTGTTCCTCATGGCCGCTGCCATGCCTGTGGCCTTTTCGACTTGGTCGGCGCTGCTTAATAACTTCGTGATCGATTACGCGAATTTCACCGGTAAAGAGATTGGCCAGCTGCATTCTGTGCGCGAAATTCCTGGCTTTCTTGCCATTGGTGTCATCGCCATTTTGATGTTTATGCGTGAACAAGTGCTTGGAATTGTTTCGCTGCTGATGTTGGGCGTCGCGACCGCGATCACCGCGCAATTTCCCAGCTATGGCGGTATTCTGACGATCACCATGCTGAGCTCTATCGGGTTCCACTATTACGAAACTGTCAATCAGTCCCTGCAATTGCAATGGATCGAAAAGTCAAAAGCCCCTCAAACCCTAGGGTGGATCAGCGCCGCCGGATCTGCCGCCACCGCAGCCGCATATGTGCTGATTGTGTTGACTTGGAAGACCTTCGATTTGTCGTATAACTTCGTTTATATGATGTCCGGCGGACTGACAGCGGCGGTCGCGATTTTCGCTTTCTTCGCCTATCCGCAATTCGAAGCCCCGCATCCCCAGAAAAAACAATTGATCCTGCGCAAACGCTATTGGTTGTATTACGCATTGCAATTCTTTGCCGGTGCGCGCCGCCAAATTTTTGTCGTATTCGCGGGCTTTATGATGGTCGAATTATTTGGCTTTAAAGTGCATGAGATTACCGCGCTGTATTTAATCAACCTCGTTGCAAACATGATTTTTGCGCCGATGATGGGGAAACTTGTTGCGAAATGGGGCGAACGTCGGGCTTTGCTGTTTGAATACGCGGGCCTAATTGTTGTTTTCCTTTCTTATGGCGGAATCTATTTCTTTGGGTGGGGCGTTCTAATTGCCTGCGCACTTTATGTGATTGACCATATGTTCTTTGCTTTGGCTTTCGCGTTGAAAACCTATTTCCAAAAAATCGCGGATCCCAGTGATATTGCCCCCACCGCTGCGGTTGCCTTTACGATCAACCATATCAGCGCCGTTTTCCTACCGGTATTGCTCGGGCTACTGTGGGTGATTTCTCCGGCTGCGGTCTTTATCTTTGCTGCGGGCATCGCCTGCGGTAGCTTGACCCTAGCCATGCTTATCCCTCGTCACCCTGAACCGGGTCACGAAACCATCTTTGCGGCACGTGTCGCGCAACCTGCTGAATAACGGACGTTACCTATGCCAACTTTCACTGCCTTCACTACCCTTTCTGATAAAGCTCAAGCTGAGGCATTGGGGGAAGCGTTAGAACGCCTAAGCCCTGAACCCACGGGCGTCGGCGTTTTTGAGGTTGAGGACGGTTCTGGCCTGCAAGAAGTTGGTGGCTATTTCATTGAGGCCCCGGACGAGGCCGGCTTGGCCCTGCTGGCGGTGGCTTTTGGCGCGAAACCCTTCGTAATCTCTGAGCTTCCAGATACGGATTGGGTTGCGCATGTGCGCCGTGAATTGGCCCCGGTCGAAGCTGGCCGTTTCTTCGTTTACGGTAGTCACGATGCCGATAAGGTGCCTGCGGATTGCGAACCCCTGCTGATCGAAGCGGCTATGGCCTTTGGCACCGGCCACCACGGAACCACATTGGGCTGCTTGAGGGCGTTGGATCGTTTGATCGAAAATGGCTTTCACGCGAAAAATTGTATTGATGTTGGCTGTGGCACGGCAGTTTTGGCCATGGCAGCCGCACGAACCTGGCCGGAAAATGTACGCGCCAGCGATATTGATCAACAAGCGGTGGATGTTGCGCTCGCCAATGTTAAAGCGAATGATTTGACGGGACGTGTTGCCTGTATTGAGGCGGCCGGCTTTGCTCATGATGAAATTGAAAATGCAGCACCCTATGATTTGGTATTTGCCAATATTCTGAAAGCCCCGCTTATTGGTCTTGCGCCTGATATGGCCGAATTCATCGCCCCTAGTGGATATGCGATTCTTTCTGGAATCCTGAATGAACAGGCCGATGAAGTGATTTCTGTTTATGCCAAAAATGGCATTAATCTAATTGATCGTACCGAAATTGTTGAGTGGACAACGCTGATTCTGCAAAAAAGCTAGTTAATTTAGGAGTGATTCAGATTGCGATAATGCCTTGCCTTATTTTTGCCTTATTTGCACCTGAAAATAGGCTAATTATCTATTTTTTTGTTGGTGGAGGTGAAAATGCTGGAGTTTCAGTCTGAACCATTTGATGAACGCCTAGGCCGTATTGCCAAACGGCACAGGAAATTGGCGCACGGTTATGTCAATCAATTGGGGAGCGATGGGCTTATTACTGCCCGCCCCGTACGACGCTTTCGGTTTCCATGGAAATTTATGATTGTGATTGCCGCGTTTTGCCTGCTCGTTAAAGGGGCAACCTTTGCCGCTTTGGGTGAGGCGACGTATTCACAGCGGGTTGCGACGCTTTCGCAGGGCAGCGTTGCAGAACGTGCCGGCGCCTTTTTGATGCAAGCGGATCCTGTGACGCATTGGGTTGCTGGGGTGATGCACCCTATATTCGCACGTGACGTGCCCGTGGAAGAAGCCGTAACAAACGCCGTCGCCGCAGAAAGCTAAGCGGCACTCAAAACACCACCCAATCACATAAAAAACGCCCGCTTCCAAATGGACCGCGGGCGTTTTTATATTTGCGACCTGTTTCACCAGGGAGGATGGTTCAGGTCGCGCAGTCTTTACATAGCGGCTGTATTCTTAGCGTTTCATCTTACGCGCAACAGCTTCGATGTCGCTGCGGTCGATGCCGATGTCAGCAAGCTCGTGGTCGCTGAGCGCGGACAAGGACCTGCGTGTGATGCGTGTTGCGTTCCAAGCTTGGAAGCCTGCGAATGCGACACGCATGGTCTCAGCGAACCCACCGAAGGGTTGAGTGACGACCGCGGAGCGGGTGTGATCAATAACTGCCATCTGTCTATTCCTTCAGATTGGGACGCGAATGACGCGTTGTTTCTGTGATGTCATTTAGAAGCGGAGTCCCAATTCGACAAGCGCGATTTGTGCATGGCTTTTATGCAATTTTTGCATAGGTCTCACGGGTGTTTCCCCCTTTTAAATAAGGGGGTAATTGTTTTGGTCGGAATCCGTCGGTCCTAGAATTCTGAATGTCGGTTTTAGGTCGATTTTGTGACATTTGGGCCGGCTAGTGGGTAATGTGTCCGTTTTGTAATTGGCAAATGTTCGCGTTTCGTGCTACTCGAAGAAAAGCGAATAAAACTGTATGGGGCGGCAAAATGCGTGTTTTAGGCATCGATCCAGGGCTGCGAAACCTTGGTTGGGGAATGATTACGGTGGAGGGAAGCCGACTCACCCATATCGCCAATGGCATTTGCCACTCAACGGGTACTGATTTGGGCGTGCGTTTGTTGTCGCTGTTTGATCAACTGTCTGAGGTTATTGAAACCTATCTGCCTGACACCGCCGCTGTTGAAAAAACCTTCGTCAACAAAGACGGAGCGGGCACCCTGAAGCTTGGCCAGGCACGCGGCATCGCAATGCTGGTGCCCGCACGTGCCGGATTGTCGATCGGTGAATACGCCCCGAACTCGGTCAAGAAATCTGTTGTAGGTGTTGGTCACGCCGATAAGAACCAAGTCGAACATATGGTTAAAATGCAGCTTCCGGGCGTGAAAATCGCCGGACCGGATGCCGCTGATGCGCTCGCCATCGCGATGTGCCACAGTTATCATATGCAATCTTCTGGCCGGATTGAGGCCGCATTACAAAAGGCAGCCCAATGATCGGACGTATCGCAGGCATTCTGAATTACCGTACCCAAGATCACGTGCTGATAGATGTGCGTGGGGTTGGCTATCTCGTCTATGTTTCTGATCGCACCATGGCGTCGCTGCCCGCTTTGGGCGAAGCTTGCGCGCTTTATACAGAACTTCTGGTGCGCGAAGACAATCTGCAACTTTTTGGTTTCCTCAGTCTGCAAGAAAAGGAATGGCATCGTCTGTTGATCTCGGTGCAGGGCATCGGCGCGAAGGCCTCTATGGCGATCCTCGGCACCCTTGGCCCGAATGGTATTGGTCGTGCAATCGCGCTTGGGGATTGGAACGCCGTTAAGGCGGCTCCAGGTGTTGGGCCCAAAATCGCGCAACGTGTGGTGAATGAACTGAAAGACAAAGCCCATGCCGTGATGGCGCTTGGCACCGTCACCGAAAGCGACCCGGTGGTGGAACGAGATGATGATATGGTGGTTGAGGTCACGCCCAAGCCGCGCAGAGCCAAAGCAGCGCCCCAAGCGGCAAACGCCAATGCGCAGGCCGATGCACTGTCGGCGCTTGGCAACCTTGGCTATGGCCCTGGTGATGCGGCTTCCGCCGTGGCGCAGGCTGCGGGCGAAACACCGGACTCCAATACCGCGACCCTGATCCGCGAAGCGCTGAAGCTTCTGGCCCCCAAAGGATAAACCATGGAACAGCCAGATCCCAACCTGCGTCCGGCCCCGCTGGAAGGCGAGGCCAAACCCGAATTTGATCGCGCCATGCGCCCGCAAATGCTTGACGATTTTATCGGTCAGGCAGAAGCACGTTCAAACCTCAAGATCTTCATCGAAAGCGCGCGTCGCCGGGGCGAACCCATGGATCACGCGCTGTTTCATGGCCCGCCGGGCCTGGGTAAAACCACTCTGTCACAGATTATGGCGCGAGAACTTGGCGTAAACTTCCGCATGACCTCTGGCCCTGTTTTAGCGAAAGCGGGTGATCTTGCCGCGATCCTTACCAACCTCGAGGCGCGGGACGTGTTGTTCATCGATGAAATCCACCGTCTCAATCCAGTGGTCGAAGAAATCCTTTATCCCGCGCTGGAAGACTTTGAGCTTGATCTGGTGATTGGCGAAGGACCCGCCGCGCGCACGGTGCGCATTGAACTGCAACCCTTCACGCTGGTCGGCGCGACCACGCGTCTTGGCCTGTTAACTACGCCTTTGCGTGATCGTTTTGGCATTCCGGTGCGGTTGCAATTTTATACTACAGAAGAATTGCATGAAATCGTCACCCGTGGCGCGCGCAAAATGGGGGTAGAGGCCAGCCCGGCTGGTGCCTTGGAAATCGCCAAACGCGCTCGTGGCACCCCACGTATCGCCGGGCGCTTGTTGCGCCGCGTCGTTGATTTTGCGGTGGTCGAATCCGATGGCCGCATCACCCAAGAGGTCGCCGATGGTGCCTTGAAACGTTTGGGAGTTGACCACCTTGGCCTCGACGGCGCTGACCGTCGCTACCTGCGTTTGATCGCGGAAAACTATCAGGGCGGGCCAGTTGGCGTGGAAACTATGTGCGCCGCCCTGTCAGAAAGTCGCGACGCGTTGGAAGACGTGATTGAGCCCTACCTTTTGCAGCAAGGTTTGATCCAACGCACCCCACGAGGACGTATGCTGGCGCAAAAAGCTTGGACACATCTTGGTATGGCTGCACCAGAAATCGCCCCCATACGCGGCCCGCTGCCTGATTTGTTTGAGGACTGAATGAACGTTGGCCTTGTCAAAATATTCTTAAAAGAGGGATTGAGCCTCGGCCCCGCGCCATTTAGGTCTTTGTTAACGTAAACGGGGGCCGCCATGACATCGGACGACATCGAAAAGCTATTCACGCGCAGCAACGGCGACTATGTGTTTGCCCGCTGGGGGCGCCCGATTGTGCCTGTGGTGTTTGGTGTGGATGACGCTACGGTTTCCGTTCTCAAGGGCGCGGTAGAGGCGATTGTTACCCTTGCCGGGCATAGCATGGAAGAGATGGACCCAGAGCTGGGCACCAACTTGATGATCTTCTTCATTCAAGATTGGGCTGAGCTGTCGGAGACCCCGAATATGGATCAACTGATCCCCAACCTGCCTGATGTCGTCGCCCGCCTACAAGCCGCCAACGCCAGCCAATATCGTGCTTTCCGGTTTGACGATGACAACGCCATTCAGGCCTGCTTTGCATTCGTGCGCATGGATGATGCTTTGGCCGAATTACCTGCTGAAACCATTGCATTGTCAATGATGGTACAGGCGATCGTGCTATGGTCCGATCAGGCGTTTAACGATATGTCGCCGCTGGCGAGTTTGCCGGATGGGAACACCATCCTGAAATCCGAAATCTCGGGCATTATCACAGCTGCCTATGATGCGACCATGCCTGCCGCCGCCCGCAGCCGCAGTCACGCGCTGCGTCTTGCCGCACGTCTTGGTTTGCCGATTGGAAAAGCGCATTAGGGGAAGAGCATGAACCACCAATTCTCCCTGCGCGTCTATTACGAAGACACCGATCTAGCGGGCATCGTCTATTACGCCAACTACCTGAAATTTATTGAGCGCGCCCGCAGTGAATACGTACGCACCCTTGGGATTGACCAAGTTGCGTTGAAATCGCAGGGGCATGTTTTTGCCGTGTCACGCGTTGAGGCCGATTATATGCAGCCCGCGAAATTTGACGATGAGCTGACAGTTCTCACCGAAATAACCAAGATCACAGCGGCGCGTTTAATCCTGCGCCAACAGGTGATGCGCGATGAAATCTTGTTATTTGACGCTCTTGTCACCTTGGTTTTCCTTGATGACACGGGCCGCCCACAACGCCTTCCGGCAGCTTTTCGCGCATAATCCGTGCAAATTTCGCGCTTTATCGCGGGGTGCAGCGGTACCATTCGCCTTTCCTCTGTTTTTTTTCTTAATGTTGTATTAGGGTTTTGGCCAAGCAGAGCCGTCAAAAGATGGCCATAACAAAAGAGCAGGCATATGGAAAACGAACTTCTTTCTGCAGCGCAGGAGATTGATTTCTCACTGTGGGCACTGTTTGCGCGGGCGACATTGACCGTCAAACTTGTGATGATCATGCTGATCGTGGCCTCCTTCTGGAGCTGGGCGATTATCGTGCAAAAAATTATGGCCTATCGTAAGAGCCGGGCAGAGGCGGCGGTGTTTGACCGGGCGTTCTGGTCGGGCGAACCCTTGGATGAGCTGTTTGACAAAATCGGCGCAAATCCCGTTGGGTCGTCGCAAAAGGTCTTTGCGGCGGGCATGACCGAATGGCGCCGCAACCTACGTCAAGACGGTGGGTTTATTGCCGGAGCGCAGTCGCGCATTGATCGATCCATGGACGTGGCGATTGCGAAAGAAAGCGAAGATCTGACGTCGGGCTTGAACTTCCTTGCGACTGTTGGTTCCACCGCGCCATTCGTCGGATTGTTCGGGACCGTCATGGGCATCATGAACGCGTTTATCGAAATTGCCGCCCAACAAAATACCAACCTTGCCGTTGTGGCACCGGGCATTGCCGAAGCGCTTTTGGCAACGGGCCTTGGCCTTCTTGCCGCGATTCCAGCCGTGATTTTCTACAACAAACTGTCCAGCGATAGTGATCGCATCATTGCTGGGTATGAGGCTTTCGCGGATGAATTCGCAACCATCCTATCGCGCGAGCTGGATAGTTGATATGGGCGCAGGTGTCGTGAAATCTGGCGCTGATGGGGGCGGTCGCCGTCGCCGTCGCTCTGGCCGTGGCAAGAGCCATGTGATGTCCGAAATCAACGTTACGCCCTTTGTTGATGTGATGCTGGTGCTGTTGATCATCTTCATGGTGGCCGCGCCGTTGTTGACCGTTGGGGTGCCGGTGAAATTGCCTGAAACCTCGGCTTCTGCCTTGCCGACGGAACAGGAAGAACCTCTGACTATTACCTTGACCACCGATGGGCTGATTTTGTTGCAAACTTCTGAAGTTCAGCGTGAAAATCTAATCACCCGTCTGCGTGCCATTGGGGCAGAACGTGAGAGCCAGCGGGTGTTTTTGCGTGCCGACAGTGCCGTGCCTTACGGGAGTGTTGCGCAGATTATGGGTGCTTTGCAGGCCGGTGGCTTCAACCAAATCAGCTTTGTGCATGATACTGGTGGGCCTTCACTAAATGAAACGCTTTCAAACGGGTCAGGCGGGTAAACGGCATGAAGGTCGGTTACTGGATATCGGGTCTGGGTCATGGCGCCCTGATTTTGTGGCTTCTGTTTGGGGGGGTTTTCCTGCGCCCTGAAAAGCCAGAGTTTTCCGTGACCGATGTTGCCTTTATCTCTGAAGCTGATTTTCAAGCGATGCAGGATCCTGCTGCCGCAACTGAGACTGCGCTGGAAATAAGTCCCGTGCCAGAGCCGGAACCAACGCCAGAGCCTACTCCTGCGCCGACACCCACTGTTGAGCTCGCGACAGAACTTGAACCAGAAGCCCCCGCGCGGGAACCCAGTCCAGTGTCACTTGGCCCAGAGCAGCCGGTGGAAACCCAGCCCGAGGCGACGCCAGATGAGCGAGTGGTGCCAGAGGCAAATGAAATTATTAGACCAACCCCAGTGGTAGAACCCGAACCTGAAGTGGACGTGGCGGAAGAGGTGATCGAGGAGGTCACACAAACCCCAGACGTCACAACCGAACCCGTTCCCGTGGTTGAGGTGGCTTCTACAACCTTGGATGACGGCGGCGACGAAATTGTGCCGGAACAGGTCGAAGCCCCGACATATGCGCCTGTGACCTCAAAAGTCCCACAATTGCGCCCCGCACGTCCGGCTCCCACGCCGGAACCGGTTGAAGACCCCGTGCCGACAGTGCAAGTGGAAGAGGTGGCTGATCCGCTCGCTGATATTATCAACAACGCGGTGGTCGAGGCGAACGAAACCCCGACGGCCCCCAGTGGTCCGCCACTGACCTCAGGAGAGCGGGATGGCTTGCGCCGCCAGATTCATGCGTGTTGGAACACCGGCGCGATTTCTTCAGCCGCTGAGCGGGTGGTGATTAAAGTACACTTCTCATTGAGCCGTGAGGGTAAGATTGCGGGCGATGTGACCCTTGCATCTTGGGAGGGCGGGGATCGCTCTGCCGCGCAGATTGCCTTTTCTGCGGCTCGACGTGCGATCATCCGTTGCGGAGCGCGGGGCTATGATATGCCCACAGACAAGTTCGATCACTGGCGCGATATTGAGGCCAACTTTGACGCCAGCGGGATGCGCCGATGATACAAATATTCGAAGAGACCTTGGACGAAAACTGGCCGGAAACCGCCGCCCGTTGCCTTATAGCGGCTCGTGCATTGAAATTACCACCAACCCGGAGAGAATGGGGCTGAGATGACATATAAGAGTAAATTTACCATGCGCCTGTTGGCACTTCTATTTTTCAGTCTAAGCGCACTCGCAGCACAAGCGGAACGTCTGGTTATTGATCTGAGCAATCCACGGGTGGAACCTGTGCCGCTGGCTATCCCCGCCTTTATTGCGGAAAATGGGGCGGCGTCTGATTATGCACAGCAGATCGCGCAAATCGTTGCAGCCGATTTGACTGGAACAGGTCTGTTTCGTCAGGTTAGCCAAGATGCGTTCATCAGTAATATCACGAGCTTTGAGGCCCCCATACAATATCCTGATTGGCGTGCAATCAATGTGGAAGGGCTGATCACGGGCGGGGTTTCTGTGTCTGATGATGGCCGTGTGACGGTGAAATTCCGTGTCTATGATGTCGCTACGGGTGCCGAACTTGGATCAGGTTTGCAACTGGGCGGTACAACTGCGTCTTGGCGCCGTTTGGCGCATAAGGTCGCTGATACAGTGTATTCCCGCATCACCGGCGAGGGCGCTTATTTCGATAGCCGTGTTGTCTACGTTGCTGAAAACGGCCCCAAAGATAACCGCCGCAAACGTCTTGCCGTGATGGATTATGATGGCGCGAACTTGCAGTATCTGACGGATAGTTCCTCAATTGTGCTTGCGCCACGTTTCTCTCCCACGGGTGATCGCGTGTTGTACACATCCTATGAGACCGGCGTGCCGCGGATCTTCCTGCTCGATGTGGGGTCCGTTCAACGCCGTGCAATTGGTGTGCAAGATGGTGCGATGACCTTCGCACCGCGTTTTGGGCCCAATGGCAACACCGTTGTGTTTTCGTCGTCCACTGGCGGCAATACCGATATTTTTACCATTGATCTGCGAACCGGTGCGCGGGCGCGTTTAACATCGGCCCCGTCAATCGAAACCTCACCTAGCTTCTCGCCGGATGGTCGCCAGATCGTGTTTGAAAGCGACCGTTCTGGATCGCCGCAATTATACGTAATGTCGGCTGAAGGGGGCGAAGCCCGCCGGATCAGTTTTGGTAATGGCCGCTATGGCACCCCGGTGTGGTCGCCACGTGGTGATTTGATCGCCTTCACCAAGCAAAATGATGGTCGTTTCCACATTGGTGTGATGCGCACGGACGGATCGGAAGAACGTCTGTTGACTGTGTCTTTCCTAGACGAAGGCCCGACCTGGTCACCCAATGGTCGCGTGATTATGTTTATGCGCGAAACTGCTGGCGCTGATGGGCAGGCGGCATTGTATTCCGTTGATATTTCCGGACGTAATCTGCGTCGGGTAAACACCGAAGGGGCGGGCTCTGATCCGGCCTGGTCACCGCTGCTTCCATAAGTTTCCAATTGCTGAATTGGGTGCTATGGTGGCGAAAAATAATAACAGGTAAATATGCTGGCGAAATGGTTGGCCACAGACACAGAGGCGAAGAGCATGATGATGAAAACAACTAAAATCGCAGCGATGCTGCTGTTGGCTGGCGCGCTTTCGGCTTGTTCCAATGCTGATCGTTTTGGTGGTGGGGGACTGAATGGTTCTGGTAACGGTATCGATGGGGGCAACGTGAATGATCCGCGCTCCGTGGCCTATTTCCAGCAGAGCATTGGTGATCGGGTTCTGTTCATGGTTGATCAGTCCACCTTGACCGATCAGGCGCGCACTGTATTGGCAGGGCAGGTACAATGGTTGCTGCAAAACCCAGAATACACTGCCCGTGTTGAAGGTCACGCGGATGAGCAGGGCACACGCGAATATAACCTTGCGCTTGGCGCCCGTCGCGCAAATGCGGTTAGCGAATATCTGGTCTCTCAAGGGGTCTCCTCTGCACGGGTGAATACGGTTTCATTTGGCAAAGAACGCCCACTTGAAATCTGCTCAAACGAGAGCTGCTATGCCCAGAATCGCCGCTCTGTCACGGTTGTCGGGGCTGGTATTCCAACCAGCTGATCCCACATAATTGGGAACGGGGAGATCTGATATGTTACGTTTCACTTTTGTCGCTGGCGCTATGGCGTTGATGGTATCTGTATCGTCTTTGGCGGTGCAGGCCCAAGATCACGAACAAACTCTTGCGGATATCCGTCAGGAAATGTCTGTGCTATATGTTGAAGTTCAGCGTCTAAAGCGCGAACTTTCCACAACCGGAGGGCCCACCACCAATGTGGGAGGGAACTCTCCGCTGGAACGCATTGATGCGATGGAAGCGGTGTTGCAACGTCTGACCGCGCGCACTGAGGAAATGGAATATAAGATCAACCAAATCGCAACCGTTGGTGGCAATCAGATTGGCGATTTGGAATTCCGTCTTTGTGAACTTGAAACCAACTGTGATCTTGGCAGCTTGTCTGAGGGTACGACGTTGGGCAGGATCGATTCAGTTTCTGTGCCGTCTGTGGTGTTGACCCCAACCCGGAACGACGGGTTGGAACTCGCCATTGGTGAAAAGGCCGATTTTGAGCAGGCACAGGCCACACTTGAGAGCGGTGAATTCAGCACAGCTGCTGAACAGTTTGGTCGTTTTGTCGAGAACTATCCAGGCAGCCCCTTGTCGGCGCAGGCCTATTTCTTCCAAGGTGAAGCCTATGAAAACCTCGGCGACACACGCCCGGCGGCGCGCGCATATTTGGATAGTTTTAGCTCAGCCCCGGATGGCGACATGGCACCGCAATCGCTGTATAAAGTTGGGACAACCCTGCGTGATCTGGGCCAAACGGCTGAGGCCTGTCAGATGTTTGATCAAGTTGGTGTGCGCTTTCCGGGTTCAACCGTGATGCAAGAGGCGCAAAACGCGCGTCAAAATATGGGCTGCCTCTAAACCTGCTAAAAGCCGTAAGGATGTGCCGTGAGCGCTGACAGTGATTTTCTGAAGTTTCAATTCAATTCTGCCCTAGCCTCTGAAGCGCCGGGGCGTATTGGTATCGCGTGTTCCGGTGGCGGGGATTCTCTTGCGCTGCTGCGGTTAGCGGTGGATTACGCCCGTGAAAATGGCGTGGAATTACACTGCATCACTGTCGATCACGGCTTGCGCAGCGGGTCTGATGCTGAGGCGGAAGGCGTTACGCTAATCTGTCAGGGGCTTGGTATCCCACATGAAATTGCGCGCTGGACCAATTGGGACGGGCAGGGGAACCTACAAGATGAAGCGCGACGCGCGCGTTACGGAATGATTGCGGATTTTGCGCAACGTCTGGAACTTGATTTGATCTGCCTTGGCCATACCTCCGATGACCAAGCTGAAACCGTGTTGATGCAAATTGCGCGTTCTGCGGGTGTCGATGGCCTTGCCGCAATGGCCCCTAAACGGGATCATCTTGGCGTGACCTGGCTGCGCCCCCTCTTGCAAACGAGGCGCAAAGATTTACGTGGTTTCTTGTTGGAAATCGGTCAGGAATGGATTGATGACCCTTCCAATGAGGATGAACGGTTCGATCGGATCAAAGCCCGCAATATCCTTGAAGCCCTTGCGCCGCTTGGGGTTTCCACTGAAAAACTTTGTACGCTCGCGGGTAATATGGCCGACGCGCGTCATGCGCTAAATCAACAGGTCTGGCATTTTGCGGGCGACGTGGCCTTGGTACAGGAAGGCGATGTTTTGCTGCATCGTGAAAACCTTATGCGCGGCCATTTTGAGACCCGCCGCCGGTTGCTGCGCCATGCTTTAACTTGGGTTTCCGCCAGCGATTATGGCCCGCGGCAACGCGAAATCATGAACCTTTTTAAAGCCATTAAAGAAGAACGCACCGCAACCCTTGCCGGTTGCCTGATTGCAATTGAAAATGATCGCATCCGTATTTCACGTGAATTTAGCGCTGTTGCGAATTTACAAACCGCACCGGGTGAGTTGTGGGACAATCGCTGGCGTTTGACGCCAAATGAGGGCGATGCAACTGGCGTGACCATCCGGGCGCTTGGGGAAGAGGCCCTGCAGCTTTGCCCTGATTGGCGCGAAACCGGTCTTTCGCGGGCGTCAACAATAGCATCCCCTGCGGCCTTTCGCGGTGATGCACTGCTTGCAGCCCCACTTGCGGGGGTAAACAATGGCTGGAACGCCGAAAACGCCTGCGGCGAAAAGGATTTCTTTAACTCTCTGGTATCTCATTGAAGATCAGTGGCAGGCGACCTATTTTAAATGTGGGCCTGTCAGGTTATGACATGTCCTGAACGAATCTGAGGAGATGCCCGTGGGCAACGCGAGAAATATCGCTTTCTGGGTCGTGCTGTTAGTGCTCGTCATGACCCTTTTCAATGTATTCAGCAACGGCTCCGGTGCGAGCAACGCTACTGCTGTACCCTATTCTGACTTTCTGAACCAAGTCGAAGCCGGCTCGGTCACCAGCGTTGAGCTGGACGGGGAGAGTGCAAAATTCAGAGGATCTGATGGCTCAGAATCTGTGACCATCCTCCCAACTGGTGCGGAATATACCAGTGATCTCAGCAACATGCTTGTTGAAAAAGGTGTGCAGGTTTCTGCAGCATCCCGCGAAGAAAGCAGTTTCTTCTCGTTGATTTCACTGCTTTTACCCGTGTTGATCCTGATTGGTTTCTGGTTCTTTATGATGAACCGTATGCAGGGTGGCGGCAAAGGCGGGGCGATGGGCTTTGGCAAATCGCGCGCAAAAATGCTGACAGAATCCTCGGGGCGTGTGACCTTTGACGACGTTGCAGGCATTGATGAGGCCAAGGAAGAGCTTGAAGAAGTGGTCGAATTTCTGCGCAATCCACAGAAATTTTCACGACTCGGTGGTAAAATTCCCAAGGGTGCGTTGCTTGTTGGCTCTCCTGGTACGGGTAAAACCTTGTTGGCACGTGCGATTGCTGGCGAAGCTGGTGTGCCATTCTTCACGATTTCCGGTTCTGACTTTGTCGAAATGTTCGTTGGTGTTGGTGCCTCTCGTGTGCGAGACATGTTCGAGCAGGCAAAGAAAAATGCGCCTTGTATCGTTTTCATCGATGAGATCGACGCTGTTGGTCGCCATCGTGGTGCAGGTCATGGCGGTGGTAATGACGAGCGTGAACAGACACTTAACCAACTTTTGGTTGAGATGGATGGTTTTGAATCCAATGAGGGCGTGATCATTGTTGCGGCGACCAACCGTAAAGATGTGCTGGACCCGGCTCTCTTGCGTCCTGGTCGCTTTGACCGTCAAGTCACAGTGCCTTTGCCTGATATCAAAGGTCGTGAGAAAATTCTTGATGTTCATGCACGCAAAACACCGCTTGGTCCGGATGTAGACCTGCGCATTATTGCGCGTGGCTGCCCTGGCATGTCTGGTGCGGATCTTGCCAACCTCGTTAATGAAGCTGCTTTGACCGCTGCACGTGTTGGTCGTCGGTTTGTGACGATGATCGATTTTGAGAACGCCAAAGACAAAATCATGATGGGGGCTGAACGCCGCTCCATGGTTTTGACGGACGATCAAAAAGCGATGACGGCTTGGCATGAAGCAGGCCACGCCATTGTTGGTCTTTCGTTGCCAAAATGTGACCCTGTTTATAAAGCGACGATCATTCCACGCGGTGGTGCGCTTGGTATGGTGATGAGCTTGCCAGAAATGGATCAGCTGAACTATTTCAAAGACCAGGTTGAGCAAAGGATCGCAATGACCATGGCTGGGAAAGCTGCTGAAATCATCAAGTTTGGGGCGGGTTCAGTTTCGAACGGCCCATCTGGTGATATTCAGCAGGCGTCAGGGTTGGCACGTGCAATGGTAATGCAATGGGGCATGTCTGATAAGGTTGGCAACATTGACTATCAGGAAGCGGCCGCTGGATATGCGAATACTGGTGGTGCTGGCGGGTTCTCAATCTCAACTTCTACCAAGGAGCTGATTGAAGACGAGGTTAAACGCATTATCGATGAAGGTTATGTAACCGCGCATCGTATTCTGACAGAAAAAGCCGACGAGTTTGAAAAGCTTGCCCTGGGTCTTTTGGAATATGAAACCCTGACAGGTGCGGAAATCAATCGTGTGATTAAAGGTGAAGATCCCTTTGGTGACGACGGAGATGATGCGGACGGAAAAGAAAACCCTTCGGTTACTGCAATTCCGAAAACCCGTGCAAAGGCAAAGACGGACGAAGGTGATTCTGGAATGGAACCTGAGCCCACAGCATAATGGCGTCGGCGTTTTACAAAAACGCCGGACAAATGTCTTTGTAAGAAATTTGTTGTCCTCATTTTGCCCTAGTCTCTGGGCAGATCGAAATCTCGGACTTGAATGTCCCAAAAGAACGCTGCACCTTCGGGTGTGGCGTTTTTCTTTGGAGGCTTTATGCCAGAACATATCGACAGTGGTCATTATGGCGAGATTACATGGCTCGGTAAGATGCCAGACCGCGAAACCACCCTGCAATCGACCTCATGCGACAGCCTTTTTGCTGGGTTTGATGGCATAGGCGGCGACAGCCACGTAGGTTTGACAAGGGCCAGTTGTAGTCGCACGCAAGGGCAACACGCCCGCGGAACCACAATTCGAAATACACGTCAGTTCACAGCACTTTGCGCGCAAGAATTGGCGGCGGTTGCGGATGAGATGGGTCTTAAAACTCTCGACCCCGCCCTGACTGGCGCCAATGTCGTGATCTCTGGTCTACCGGATTTCTCGCATCTCCCACCATCGTCTCGACTTATCTCTGAAAATGGCACTGCTTTGGTGGTGGATGTGATCAACTTGCCGTGTGTTTTGCCCGGCCCCGTCATCGAATCTGCTCATAGCAATAAGGGTAAAACGTTTAAGCCCGCAGCCAAAGGTCGGCGCGGTGTCACAGCTTGGGTTTTATGCGAAGGATTGTTGCGTGTGGGCGATGTTTTGCGACTGCATATTCCGCAGCAAAGATCGTGGTCGCCGAGAATGTAGATTGCGACGATTCAGAACAGGAATGTGTCGCAAAATCGCCCTTGTCATACGGCGTTCAATTGTATGCAATCAGAGACGAAAATTCTTTAGCGCCAGTTCCCAGAGGAAAATGCTATGAGCTACAAGACCGACATCCAAATTGCACGCGAAGCCAACAAGCTCCCAATTCAAGAAATTGGCGCGAAACTTGGCATTGAGAGCAAAGATTTGCTGCCATACGGCCACGACAAAGCCAAAGTAAGCCAAGAGTTCATCAACTCTGTTCAAGGCAACGAAAATGGCAAACTGATCCTGGTTACAGCGATCAACCCAACCCCTGCGGGCGAAGGCAAAACCACCACGACCGTTGGTCTGGGTGACGGTCTGAACCGCATTGGCAAAAAAGCTGCTGTTTGTATCCGCGAAGCTTCACTCGGGCCAAACTTCGGTATGAAGGGCGGCGCTGCTGGTGGCGGCTACGCACAAATCGTACCAATGGAAGACATGAACCTGCATTTCACAGGCGACTTCCATGCGATCACTTCTGCGCATTCTCTGCTGTCCGCAATGATCGACAACCACATCTATTGGGGCAATGAGCTGGAAATCGACATTCGTCGTGTGGCTTGGCGTCGTGTTGTTGACATGAACGATCGCGCGCTGCGTCAGATCACAGCATCCCTTGGTGGCGTGTCCAACGGCTTCCCACGTGAAA
>Ga0209395_1003634_pt1 | contig 18832 bp, 14 predicted proteins | sample GOMGulsemesocosm_3_FD_184635 | JGI IMG/M metagenome (GOLD analysis project Ga0209395, IMG submission 184635) | Methane-oxidizing microbial communities from mesocosms in the Gulf of Mexico - GOM9D Gulf of Mexico (SPAdes) (version 2) | ecosystem: Environmental > Aquatic > Marine > Cold seeps... | reverse complement strand
CCCACTGGGCCATTAGGAATTATTGCCGATGACGGTGCCGCGATGGTGATCGATGACACCTTAGCGATTGAGCCTACGAGTTTGCCGCCCACTGGGCCATTAGGAATTATTGCCGATGACGGTGCCGCGGTTGTGATCGATGACACCTTAGCGATTGAGCCTACGAGTTTACCGCCGGGCGTAGGCGATGATCCACTGAAAGTTGAGCCCACGAGTTTACCGCCAGGCGTTGGCGATGATCCGCTGAAAGTTGAGCCCACGAGTTTACCGCCAGGCGTTGGCGATGATCCACTGAAGATTTAGACGATTTCGTTGGAGAGGTTATTTATTGGCGATGAGACCATAGGGGGTGGGCCGGATGGCGGTGCAGGGATAGTTGTAGATAAGATCTTAGGGATTGTTTCCGATGATGGCGCAGCCAGATAGCCCGTTATGTGGGCAAGGGTAGGACTTTCGCGAAAGTGCTCAAACAGCAAAATGACTGTTCAGTAGTTTTGAAATAGCACTGGCGGTGACGGGTTTGCTGAACAGGTAACCCTGTGCCGTTTCGCATCCCAGGTTTTTAATGATTTCTAGCTGTTCTAATGCCTCAACACCTTCAGCGATGATGGTATATCCCAGTTTGTGGCCCATGTCTATCATCGAGCTAACGAGCAGCAGCGCTTCCTTATCGACAAGCATGTCATCGATAAAAAGTTTGTCGATTTTCAGGCAATCAACCTTAAGGTGTTTAAGTGAGGCAAAAGAAGAATAGCCTGTTCCGAAATCATCAATTGCCAGGTGAATGCCCAGATCTTTCAGGTCTTTAAAAATTGACAGATTGCGTTGATCCGTCTGTACAACACTTTCGGTAACTTCTAACTCCAGTTCAGCTGGCGCTATTCCTGTCTCGTCGATCATACGTTGGACCAGTAACACGATATCCTGATCGAGAAAATGGTTTGGAGAAATATTGACGGCCATACGTAACGCAGGGAACCCTTCTTCCTTCCATGCAACCGCTTGACGGCAGGCTGTGTTCAGCACCCATTCGGTGAGTGGTTTAATCATGCCGATTCTTTCGGCGGTGGCTATAAAGTCGTCTGGAGGAACTTGTCCTAGTTGTGGGTGGCTCCAGCGTGATAAGGCCTCAACACCGATGATTTCGCCGGTATATATATTAACCTGTGGCTGATAAACGAGTGACAGCTGTTCTTTTTCGATTGCTTCCCTTAAATATTGTTCGACCTGGAAACGATACTCTGCCTTAAGCGTAAGCTCCTGTTTATAGAAGGCGTACTGATTTTTGCCATTTTCCTTGGCTGCGTACAGAGAGGTGTCTGCTGCTTTTAATAAGGTTGATGAATCTAAGCCATCATCAGGATAATGAGCGATGCCAATACTGCAAGCCGGGGTGAGCTTTCTGGCCGAAATCTCAATGGGTTGGGATATCGTATCAAGACAACGTTGCGCTACATTGGCGGCATAATCATCATTGACTTCTTCAACGAGAATACAGAACTCATCGCCACTAAGGCGAGCAATGAAATCGACTTCACGACAGGTGCTGTGCAAACGTTTGGCAATCGTTTTTAGCAACGAATCGCCAGCATCATGGCCAAGGCTGTCGTTAACATCTTTGAAGTTGTCCAGGTCAATAAATAGCAGTCCAAAACGGCGCTTATGCCGCCCCGATGCTTTTATTCGTTCTTCAAGGTTCTGGTAAAAATAGGCGCGGCTGGCAAGCCCTGTGAGTTCGTCGCTATAGGCTAACTCTCGTATACGCTTCTGAGCTTGATCCCGCTCCATGACAATTCCGGCCAGCCTTGCCGCCGATTTGAGATCATTTGATTCCTCGTCACTCGGTAGTGCTGGTTGGTTGTAATACATACCAAAGGCACCTAATACGTCTCCTGAGGAATTTTTAATGGGTTCGGACCAGCAGCAGCGCATACCGTATGGTAGTGCCACATGTTTGATTTTTTCCCACTTGGGGTCTGTCTCGATACTCTCAACAACAACGCGTTTGCCGGTATAGGTGGAGGTTCCGCAGGAGCCAACACTGGGGCCGTTTTCCAAACCGTTCACAGCGTCGCAATATTCCTTTGGCAGGCTTGGAGCTCCGCCGTGCATGAGCTTGTTGCCATGTAATTCCAGCATTGAACAACGCATTCCCGGGTGACGCCCTTCATACATTAATGCAATTGCATCATAGATGTTTGATGCTGGATGCCCTTTGGCAATCATCTCTAAAATTTCAGCATTTTTGTCATTAAATGCTTCGGCTTTTTTGCGTGCGGTTATATCGACGTGCGTGCCGACCAGACGAACGGGTTTGTTATCAGACTCGCGAACGACAAGAAATCCTCGGGAGAGCACAAAAATTTGGCGGCCGTTCTTATGGCGCATACGCATTTCAACTTTGAATGAATCTGCGAGGCCCGTTAAATAGTCCTGCACCTTTTCCAACACCCAGTCTTTATCATCGGGGTGAACCAGGGTCGCCCAGGTGTTTAAATGGCTATCAAGTTCATCCTCTTCATAACCCAACATGCTTTTCCAGCGCGGCGAATAATAGACTTCATCTGTTTCAAAGTCCCAGTCCCACAGTCCATCGTTAGCCCCGCGCATCGCCAGTGAAAAGCGCTGCTCACTTTTATAGAGCTCGGTTGAGCGCTGTTCGGTTGTCTGTTTGACGGCAGTTAATTCGGTACGCAATTGCTGGATCTCTTCAAGCAATAGCGATTCGGGGTTGTTTAAATCGTTCATGATCATCTCATTAACAGGTCTGCCTGTGAGAATAGCAGTCGAAGTTAGGGCCATCAATGATATCTATTAGAATGTCGCAAGCGAATAAGGGTGCTGCTATACGGTTAGCTGATGTTGATTCAAACGAGATATTTCTATTGGAGAAGCTGGTAGAGATTTTGCAGACGTCAGGCTGGCAAATGTCCTACCTTCACCCAGATCAATGTGTCCTGTTCAACAAAGGGGTGATGGCGGCTCATATGGGGGCTTCTTATCCAGGTGCCAGCGGGGTAGCGCCCCTGTTCGTCAACTAGCTCACCGTTAATGACATAGATTTCTTCGCCGCCCGGGTGTACGTGGGATTGGAAGTGTTCACCGGCTGGCCAGCGCACCAGTGCTACTGATTCGCCGTTAAAGTCGTGCAGGGGTAATACCTGCAAATTCCCTTTACCGGGCAACCATGCCGCGGTGTTGGTATCAATACAAACACGCTGATGATCATCGGGCTGAAATTGGTGTAGTTTCACCAGGATTACGCAGCCCTTTTTGCTAAAGGGTGCATGACTGAAACCTTCAGGGTTACGAAAGTAGGTGCCTGCTGGGTAGTCGCCGGTTTCATCGGAAAATGTGCCTTGCAGTACTAAAATTTCTTCACCTAAGGGGTGGCCATGTTGAGAAAAACGAGCGCCGGCTTCATAACGCACAATACTGGTGGCATGACCGCGTTCGGCTTCTTCGCGCGCCAATGGTTTGCGCCATACGCCGGGGTGAGGGCTGGCTACCCAGCTACTTTGCGTAGAGTTGATGACTATGCGTTGGTTAAAATCCATATTCAGCATTATGAGGCTCCTTGTGTTAGCCCTTTTTAGTGCCTTTATAGCATAAGTGTTCTAGCCGATGATGTGGATTCTTTCTCTGGGAAATATAGGTTAAGGACAGTTGATTGCAGCAGAAAGGGTTTGAGTTTAACCATCAAAATGGTGTGGGGTTAAGTGCCTAATCCTTGGCCTGCAGGGGCATTAAATGTATGCCTTGCTGCAATAGTGAAACAGATATTTCGGCATCAACACAGAGCGAATTTCGCTGCGCAACATGGCTTGAAACAGTTAGGCTCAGGCGTTGCTCTTTCTGGCCATTTACCCACATTGAAATAAGGGTGTTTTCACCCATCACGGTTAATTCACCGACAATGCCATGGATGGGGTTTTCCCTGTCACCACGTGAGGGGCGCAGACGGCGATGTAACACGACATAGGAGGGCAGTATGGCCCAATTGACTGTCTCGCCAGGGTTATGCTGTTGTTGCAGTCGTGCTTGTAATTCGTAGTCCAGCCACTTAACTTTCGTTAAATCACTCTCTTTATCGTGATCGATTACCTGTCCTTCAAAGATGTTCTGCAGATCCATTAAACGAGCGACGGCGGCGTTATCGGGATAACACATAAGATCCATCGGCGGGCCATTTTGCAGGGTGACACCACGGGAAATAGCATAGATGCGATCAGCAAGTTGCATGGCGTCATTAAGGTCATGGGTGACGAAGATGATAGGTATTTTGATGCGTTGGCGCAGCTGTACTAATTCATATTGCAGTTTGCGGCGGGTAACCTGATCAACGGCTGAAAAGGGTTCGTCCATCAATAATACGCTGGGGTTTCTGACTAATGCACGGGCGAGAGCAACACGCTGGCGTTGGCCACCAGATAACTGCCTTGGCAGGCGGTTTTCCAGACCAGTTAGATTCACGATTTCAATGAGTGTGCTGGCTTTTCTGCGGCGTTCTGCCTTGGGTAAATGTAATAAAGCGGCTTCAATGTTTTGTGTTACGGACATGTGTGGGAACAACGCATAATCCTGAAAAACATAACCAATGCGGCGCTGTTGGGGTGATACGCTTTTGCCCTTTTGGGTATCCAGCCAGGTTACGCCATCACAGGAAATTTCACCTTGAGCAGGGTTCGCCAGGCCGGCAATTATTCGTAATATCGAGGTTTTACCGCCACCTGAGGGGCCAATCAATGCGATCAGCTCACCCGGTTCACAGTGAATTTCACTGTTCAACGGAACCGGAGTTTCCTGCTGCAGCCGCACATAAAGACCCGAGTTGGATTTAGGCATTGTGGCGCCTGCGTCGATAGCCGAGCACGTAAACAAAGGTAATGGCGAGTACGGAGAGGCTTAATAATACGGCTGACATAACGCTGGCCGAGTCGTAATCGAACATTTGAACGCGGTCATAAATGGCAATGGAGAGGGTGCGGGTTTCTTCAGGGATGTTGCCGCCCATCATCAGCACCACGCCAAACTCGCCTAGTGTATGAGCAAAGGTTAAAACCAAGGCGGAGAGCATACCGGTCCAAGCCAATGGCAGTTCAATTTTCCAAAAGGTAACCCAGTGTGACATGCCGCTGCACCAGGCCGCTTCGCGCACGTTCATTGGTACGGCTTCGAAAGCGCGTTGCATGGGTTGAATGGCAAACGGTAAATTGAAAATAATGGAGGCAAGCAACAAGCCGTCAAAGGTAAACACCAGGCTGTGCCCGGTGATGGCTTCATAAAAACGGCCTATCGAGGAGGCGTTCCCGAACGAGAGAATCAGGTAATAGCCCAGTACCGTTGGCGGTAATACCAGTGGCACGGCGACCAGTGCCTCAACAAAGGCTTTGCCTCGAAAGCTGTTCCAGGCCAAGGCACGACCAACCAACACTGACAGTGGTAGCAATATTACGCAGGTCCAAAAGGCCAGCTTTAGTGAAAGGTTGAGAGAGCTCCATTCCATTTTTTAGAGCGCTCTCACATTTCGCCTGATACGGTAAAACCGTATTCACGCATAATTTCTCGGGCAGCGGCAGTTTGCAGATAAACATAAAACTGTTGTGCAGTCTCGCTGGCATCTTTGAGTAACACCATTCTTTGGCGTAATGGGTTATGTAAGTTTTCATCAATCAAATGAAAAGCCCCTTTTTCCGATACGGATGGAGTAAGGGCTAGCGAATGAGGAATGATGGCGCCTTGGGTTGAGCCTGATGCAGCAAACAAGGTGGTCTGGCTGGCGTTTTCTCCAAACACTAACGAAGGCTCGATTTGTTGCCAGAGTTTAAGGTTTATTAACGCTTCACGTGCGGCTCGGCCATAGGGTGCGTGGCGAGGGTTGGCAATGGCAAACTTACGCACTTCGCCTTCAGTCAGGAGACCGGGCAGCGCGGCAAAACTAAGATGTTTTGCCAGCGTAGAGTTGTTAGGTGCAAATAAAGCCAAACGTCCCAAAGCATAGACCTGCCCTTGGTCGGCGGTAAGCCCCTGTTTGGCTAACTGGAAAACATAATCCTCATCGGCGGACATGAATAGTTCAAATGGCGCGCCTTGCTCAATCAAGCGTTTGAGGTTGCCCGACGAACCAAAGCTGATGCGCACCCGCTGTCCAGTCTCATTGGTAAATTGATTGGATACCTTAACCAGGGCATAGCTTAAATCTGACGCTGCTGCGATAACGGGCATGCTATTGGCCGATGTGCTTTCGGCATGGTTTAGCGATGACCATAGAGTGGTCAACAGCATTATCATTGCTAGCAGTAAAGGGCGAAGCATAAGTGAAATTCTTGTTAATTCCTGAGAAAACGTAAGGTTAACTGAAGAAAAAATAAACAGCTAATCGTATTTCATTTTGCTGAGTATTTTGTGGCGGGACAGGTTGATTATGCTGCGGTTAGCCGTAAATTACCTTGACCTTTATCAAGACGGATAATCGGGCCAGAGTGGCTCTAGGTTTCGTTTTTGAAAACGGTAAAATTTACTCTTTTTTATCGCAGAAGCTAACAGGGGGCTTCGTGCTACGGTCTATCTGCAACTGAAAAATATCTGGCCGACTGTAGTGGCCAGTAACATCCAAAGCCTTTCGAGAGTCACGTGATGCTTGCGGATCAATGTCGGCATATAAAATACCTTTTTCATTGTGAAGTGGCCCCGCAACGATGCCACCAAACGGCTTAACGACAATGGCGTCACCTGAGTTTATCCACTCATCGTCGTCAAAAAGCCTCTCCCGTTCTGGAAAGTTTTTTGGAATATCTGAGCCTTGCATCGCCGTGGCCAAGCTTAAAACCCAGCAGCCGCCTTCTCGTGCAATGTGGTTCATGGAGGCTTGCCAAGAGTCGCCACAGTCCCATGTTGGCGCGATATATATATCAATATCCTGTGCATAGAGCGCGTAGCGGGCCAGCGGCATATAGCTTTCCCAGCAGAGTAGGCAGCCTATCCTGCCGACAGGTGTATCAACTACCTTGAGACCACTGGCGTCACCTTGCCCCCAGACCATACGCTCGGGGTTTGTTGGCATTATCTTACGATGTCGATTTAGAATCGCACCGTTCGAACCAATGACGACTACCGTATTAAACAGCGTGCTGCCACTAAATTCAGAATCCACTTCATTAAGTCCCATCACCACAACAAGGTTATGTTTTGCTGCGGCGTCGCAAATCCGATCTAGGCCGCCATTCGATAGGTCGACAGAGTTTTTGAGTAGTATGGAATGGATGCTGTTACTAAGAGCCATGTCGCTCCCGGGACGCAGTCGCCATATCCACGTGGGGTAACCTGGCAGATAAGCTTCTGGGAAAACGACAAGTTGGGCCCCTTTAGCCGCGGCTTCAGCAAGTGTCTCAATTGCTTGGTCGATTGTGGCTTGCAGGTCGAGAAGCACCGGTGGTATTTGTGATATGGCAACTTTTATACTCATCGTTGTCTCTCTGATCTGATGGGTGGTGTCTTTCAGGCTACTCCTTCATATGAATTTCGTAAAATGCTGCGTTACTTTAGCGGTACAAAGAGCAGGGCTTTAGCTCTCATGTAGTCGGCGGATCAGTGCCGGGATTTCACTCGGGTGCATTATGCAATGGTGTGGATCAATGCCCAGCTCGGCATCCAGTGGTCGCTGATGCTGAATCCATACCGATGTGATACCACTGTTATGGGCGCCAGCGATATCAGAGGCCAGGCTATCGCCCACGTGAATTGTTTCGTGAGCTTCACAGTTAGCGAGCTTGAGAGCTTTGTTAAAGATTGAAGGGTAGGGTTTTTCTTCCGGTTCCTGGCCGCCGATAATCACGTGATCGACATGGCTTGTCATGTTAACTCGCTCCAGCTTGGGAATCTGTGAAAACTCCGGCCCGTTGGTTATCACCACCAGAGTAAACAGTTTGCGCGCTTCGGCCAGCCACTCCTTAATACCAGGGTAGAAATCAAAGGCCTCGATGCGGTCGTTATCGAACTTGTCTTGCAACGCTTGAGCGGTTTCGTCGCTGATATTATCCACCGCCCGTTCGGCCAATAGGTCACGAATCAACTGTACCCGAAAGGCTTCTTCGTTTTGTTGCTCAATAATTGGCATATAACGGGCACGCTGACTGTCAGTCCACTCACGGTAGATGCCAGTGACATAAGCCTCGGCAAAGTCCTGACCATTCAGTACTGCCCCGTAAAGCATTTCTATTTCCTGCGCCATCAACTGCTTCGCCTGATCATTGGCTCCGGGGGTGTCACAGAGGGTTTCATCCATATCAAGGAAAAGGGCTTTTAGCATGGCGGGCTCCAGAGTATTAAGTAACGGTGCGCATCATAGCTTATGCGAGATGCTGCGCACAGAGACAAATATATGCGAGTGTGAGTGCGACTAACCGCACAGTAAATATGATAGCGACTGTGCGATGTCTCGTGGTTTTGGCTAGTAAAAACGCTACTTTCTATTCTGAGCAGATACTTGTGAACTACTTTCAGCGAAGAATCTAGTTGTATCCACAGTCAAGTTTCCCTGCAGTTAAAACCACTTTGGCCAATTGCTGAAGGGCTGCTTGTCTAGTGCCTGTGATGGGGTGCGTAAAACTCAAGCGTAGATAGTTGCGGTATTGCCCAGTGGCGGAAAACAGCGAGCCAGGCGTGAGAATAATGTTTTGCTCCAGCGCGCGCGGGTAGGCGGCTTGCATATCTAGCGAAGACTCCATTTCCAGCCACAGTGCCAGGCCACCTTCGGGTACGCTAAACAGCGTTGAGGCGGGCCAGTAGTTTTGGATGGCGCTAACTAATTGATCACGTTGTTGTTTGAGTATTTGGCGATAGTGATTCAAATGGCGGCGATAGCTACCTTCGGCCATAAAGCTTGCCAGCCCCTGCTGTAGCGATTGATTACTGGCCAGTTGTGTCACTAATTTGAGTTGGGTGATTTTATCATGCCAGCGACCGCCGGAAATCCAGCCAATGCGTAAATCACGCGACAGTGCCTTTGAAAAGGAGCTGCACAGGATGACACGATCCTGACTGTCCAGCGCTTTGATGGGCGTGGGGCGAGCATCAAAGGCGAGATCGCCGTAGATGTCATCTTCAATCACCGCCATGTCATAGTGATCGGCCAAAGCCATCAGGCGGGCTCGGCTTTGTGCGGGCATGACTGCGCCGGAGGGAGTCGCAAAGGCGGGTGTCACGACACAGGCTTTGACCTGCCAGGTTTTCAGGGCTGACTCAAAGGCATCGATGTCCAGCCCGGTCTCAGATGAGGCTGGAATCTCAATCACGTTGAGCTGTAGTTGCTCCAACAGTTGCAGTACGCCGTAAAAGGCGGGCGATTCAACGGCGACATTATCTCCGGCTTTACAGGTGGCCATAAGCGCCAAAAACAGAGCGTTCTGGCAGCCGGAGGTGATACAGAGCTGATCGGCTGTAACGTTCAAACCAAACTGTCGATAATGCTCGCTGATCTGGATTCGTAGCGCTTCATTACCTGCTGGTTCGTTGTAATACATAGCTTTGTTTTCGGGGTGGCTGCGCATCGCGCGGCTGATGTGACGGTTAAGCTCAATGATGTGTGAGGATGCTTCATTGCCTCCGGCGCCCGGCAAAATATCAAAGGCAGCGCTGTGCCTCATGATGTCTCGGAAAATAGCCGGTACATTGACTGGTTGCGGAGTCGGTTCGCTGAGTGAGGGTTGTGGTGGTCTTGGTTTTTGTTGTTTATCAGCCTTAACGAAATAACCGGATTTTGGCCGTGCCTCAAGCAAACCCTCGGCTTCTAATTGATGAAAAGCATGCAGTACCGTGGCCTTGGATAAGCATTCCGATTGGCACAATTCACGCACTGAAGGCAGGCGCTCGCCGGCTTGCCATCGACCGGTTTTAATACCGTCTTTAAGTTGGCTTGTCAGGGCTTGGTAGCGGTACTGCTTCATAGGTTTCTGCCAGATTATTGAAAACAACTGTGCCTATAATAAATTATTTTTTTGTCCCTGTTCTGATTTTTTTTGTTTCCCTATACTGCGCGCCATAATCAGAAGTCGGAGCATGGGTCATGAACGCTAGAATTCCCCTTGAAAATATCGATGCGCAAGAGGCGCCGGTTGTTCAGCAAATCGAAACCGAAGAATTCGATCTTTATGAAAAGCGCGAGAAAATTTATACCCGTAAAGTCAGCGGTTTTTTTCAGCGTGTTCGTTTGTTTACTGGCTGGCCATTACTCATTGCTTACTTTGCGTTGCCCTGGATTAATTGGGATGCACGCCAATCGGTGTTTTTCGACATACCCAATAATCAGTTTCATATTTTTGGTCTGACGCTATGGCCGGAGGACTTGATACTGCTCGCAGCAATACTGATTATTGCCGCCATGGCGCTGTTAGCCGTTACCACCTGGCTGGGGCGTGTTTGGTGCGGTTATACCTGCCCGCAAACGGTTTGGACCAGTATTTTTATGTGGGCCGAGCAAGTGACCGAAGGCAGTCGCAATGCGCGCATAAAATTGGATCAGGCGCCCTGGTCGTTTAATAAAGTCCTGCGAAAAACCGCCAAACACAGTATTTGGCTCGGCGTATCACTGCTGACGGCCATCTCTTTTGTGGGTTACTTCACGCCGATGCGCGAACTTGCTCCCAATATGTTGAGCTTTAATCTGGGCGGCTGGGAAACCTTCTGGATATTGTTTTTTGTGCTTGGCACCTACGGAAACGCGGGCTGGCTGCGTGAGCAGGTGTGCAAATATATGTGTCCCTACGCACGTTTTCAGGCGGTGATGTTTGATAGCGACACGCTGATTGTGTCCTATGACAGTGAGCGCGGTGAGTCGCGCGGTGCGCGTAAAAAAGGTTTGGATTATCAGGCGGAAGGCCTGGGTGACTGTATTGATTGCCAGGTATGCGTGCAGGTTTGTCCGGTGGGCATCGATATTCGTGACGGCTTACAGTATGAGTGCATTAACTGTGCGCTGTGTATTGATGCCTGTAACGAGGTGATGGATAAAATGGATTATTCGCAGGGCCTTATCCGCTATACGACAGAAAACAAACTGCTGCATAAGCAAGAACATAAATTATTGCGACCCAAGCTGATTAGTTTTTGTGCGGTACTGCTAACCATGACCGGCCTGTTCTTTTTCATTCTTTTTGACCGTGACCTGATCGAGGTTGATATTACCCGTGATCGCGGCGAGCTTTATCAGCAAACCGCTGAAGGCTTAATTGAGAATGTTTATACCATGAGCCTACTCAATATGGCGCAGGACGCTCAGCATTATCAAATTTCCATAAAAGGGTTGCAGGGCGCTGTTCTGGCGGGACGCACGGAGGCTGAGGTAGCATCCGGCAATCAGGTGGCGGTGTTGCTGCGTGTGCAAATCGATCCAACTAAATTGTCAGCGGTGAACACCCCGGTTGAATTCGTTATCAGCTCTCAGGGTCAGGCGATAAGCGTGGTGGAAGAAACGCGCTTTATTGGGCCTTTGCCGCAATAACGGGTTCTAAGGATAAATTGATGGATAACAAGCGCGGCAGTATTGCCATGGTGCTGGCGATGGCGGCTTTTGCGTTGGAAGATATGTTCATCAAAGCCGCCTCAAGCACAATACCGGTTGGCGAAATACTGGTGCTGTTTGGCTTAGGCGGCACGCTGGCGTTCAGCGTCTTGACCTTGAAACGGGGCGAAGCCATTTTCAACAGTGCCATTTTAACGCCCGCCATTTTGGTGCGAGTGATTTGTGAGATAGCCGGGCGTTTGGGTTTTACTCTTGCGATTACGCTGACATCTCTTTCCAGCGCATCGGCGATTCTTCAGGCCACGCCGCTGGTGGTGGTTGCCGGTGCTGCTATTTTCTTTGGTGAGCGGGTGGACTGGTCGCGTTGGGCGGCCATCTTGATCGGCTTTGTGGGTGTGTTGATGATTATTCGTCCCGGTCTGGAAAGCTTTGCTCCTGCGTCACTCTTTGCGGTGCTAGGCATGCTGGGTTTTGCCGGACGTGATTTGGCGACTCGCGCAGCACCCGCTGAACTGTCTAATAGGCAGCTGGGTGTATATGGCTTTTTTATTCTTATCCCCACCGGTTTGGCAATGCTGCCATTCGGTGGTAACGCTGTTTGGCCTGATTTAAATGCCAGCGCTCAGATTGTTACCGCCACACTGTTTGGGGTTATCGCCTATTATTTACTAACCGTCGCCATGCGCTCGGGACAGGTCGGGGTGGTGACGCCTTTTCGCTTTACCCGTTTGCTATTTGCGCTGGTATTGGGGGCAGTGGTCTTTGGTGAACGACCCGATACAGTTACTTTGTTGGGTAGTATGATTATTGTTGGTAGCGGGATTTATACCTTGCTTCTTAGTCGTCGTGTTGTTTCAGCGGCGGTGGGTAACGTTACTGATTAATTTACTTCCATGCCATACATTGATGAAGATGACGGATTGCCCGTCAGCCTCTGGAAGCTGAATTTCTAACCGTATAAAAATACCGCCAGGAAGCTAACCACCCCGTTATCTTATTTCAAGACAAAGAGGGCGGTTGCTACCTTTTACGTGATGGCTATTAAAATCCAAACGTTGTTTTAATAGTTTGTTCAAACTCTTCAGCGACCATTTCTTTGGCCATTGGCACAAAGGTTTCTGCCTCAACACCGACAGGCGTTGCAATTGGCGCATTGTCATTTTCAAGTACCGCTTTCACGGATTCAGCAACGGCTACCGGAGAAGGGCCTTCATTTATCTTTTGCGCAACAATCGGTACGAAATGAGAAACCAATGCCTTGTAGGGTGAGTCTTCTGCCGTGGTTTTAGTATTCGCAACTAGGCCCTTATTAACAAAGTTGGTTTTGAATAAGCCCGGCAACACAGAGTTAACTCGAATGCCAAAAGGCGCCACTTCATAACGTAATGATTCTGTGATGCCCTCTACAGCATATTTAGAGGCATTATAGTGAGCCAATAACGGCAGGCCCATTTTTCCAAGGAACGAGCTGACGTTAATAATTACGCCAGACTTTTGCTTTCTCATTATTGGCAGTACGGCGCGGCACATGCGAAATACACCAAAGACATTGACGTCAAATTGACGAGTGAATTCTTCATCGGTGCCATCTTCAACCGTTGATACGAGGCCGAAACCGGCATTGTTAATCAGGCAGTCAATTTGCCCCGATTCTTGTTCTACGCTGGCTATGGCTTTACTAATGGAATCTGTATCACAAACATCGAGTATCAGGCTTTTTAACGTTAATCCCTGAGTTTGTGCCTGTTGCTCTAGGTCAGCAGCACTTTGCGGTGAGCGCGCGCCAGCGTAAACGGTATAACCACTTTTCGCTAATAACAGTGCCGTCTCTTTTCCCATTCCGGAGGTGGCTCCGGTGATGACGATAACTTTATTCATGTGAATCTCCAGGCGATTGAACGCAGTTTCAAGTAATAAGATTTTCTAAGCTCAATGTAGCAAGGATAGGATGTTGGGGTGTGATGAGGCCGTGAAATAAACGTGATATTTTCGTTATATCGTTAGTGGTAATTAAACAGACAATAATACCCCCACACCACGCACTGTCTTAATGGCGATGCCGGGCAGTTTTTTTCGCAGCCGCAGCACCAGAGCTCTTGAGGATGATTCACTAACGATCACATCTTGCCAGACAAACGATGTGATTTGCTGATGATTAACGACCTGGTTACGATGAGTGACCAGCAGATGTAATAACGAGGATTCTTTGTTAGTTAATGGTACAACGTCATTGTTACAGGTTAAGGTTTGCTGCTGTTCGAGATAGCTATAATCATCACTGATTTTAATGCCTTGCTCTGTGTTTGTTTTGCTGGACGGTTTTTTACTGGATATCTCTGGATGCTTTTCAAATAAAGCAGCCAGCCTTCGTTTATAGGATTGCAGCTCCTGTTCGACAGCTTGTTTTTGGCGGTTATTTTGATAAGCCTGTATTAAATTCCCACAGGTCGACAGGAAGGGCTGAAGGTATTCAATCAGTGATTCATCATAACCACTTTCTCGATTGGCTATGCCGACCACACCTAATAAGTTATCCGCGCTGTAAAAAGGAATACCGAGAAACTTATTTAGCGGCGGGTGCCCATTGGGCAAACCGCCACTTCGTGGATCTTTGGCTGGGTTATTGGAAATGACGTATTTGCCCGTTTTTAATATTTCACCGTACAGGGTATTGAGCTTTGAAAAGGTCAGACCCTGCTTTTCAGTTTTCTTATAAAGTTCACGTGTTTCCTGGCTCCAGGCGATATTGGTCGTTGCGTAACTTTGAATATAGGGCTGGCCGGTATTGTTGTAAAAAACCTCACCAATAAAGCCGTATTCACTGTCGGTAAGTTGCAGGACATTTTCAAGCAAGCCATTAAACAAAATGTAGGGATTTGCCTCGGCAATAAATTGCGAGAGCACTTTGGTAATAGCGTTGGTTAATGCGTAGTTTTTGGCAAGTTGAATGTTTGTTGGTAGCTCAGCAAAAGAGGTCATAGTAATTGGCTATGGTTAGGAGGATTAAATTTTGTATTAACCAGAAATCTTGGCAATTGTAACAAAGACTAGATTAATAATTTTATCAAAAAATTAGATCGCTTGATTTACATGTCTAGCCATTCGCTGTTTTAAAGTAGTGAATTCTTGCCCCAGATATCTCTTCTTTTCGATTTGGCCGCGTTAGGTTTAGATTCAGCGCAGCCACCATCAGCTTACGTAAAGATTCCCTCAGTCTACCCGCCAGCTTTCGAGTCAAATGGACCACTTAGTCCTTAATGGCGTTGTTAATTTGATCTCATCGTTGTGTTTTTGATAACGATGTGAGTGCTGTTATAAACACAACACTTAAGTGATTTGCCTTAAAAATCAAGGAGATAATTATTGGCATGAATTTTGATATAGAAGAGTATCAAGTAGGTTTAATTATCTGCTGATTGCAGGCCATTTGGTCTTTTGAACTCTAACTCCCTAGCAAGGGGGTTAGACATGAGGGTAGTTTAAATGGAACACCAACTCATAAAAATTGAAACCGCTAGCGAACTAATACCCTTGTTTGATATGGGGCTTTCAGGGTGCTTTTCTGAAGGCAAGGCAATACCGTCGATTAGCGTTTCTAACCCTCCGGTTAAAAAGTTTGAAAAAACCAAGTCTAAGAATAACGTTGTTTTTGATAAGGTTAGGTACTCACTTTTGCAACAAGCTTCCATATTCGAAGGGCTTTCAGAGGAGGTTTTGCAGCACCTATTGTTTAACTCGGTGGTACATTCTGTACCTCAGGGTGAGGAAATTATTCGCCAGGGTGATGAAGTTGAATTTCTCTACTTCATTATTGAAGGCTCCGTTAAAATATGTCGCTCCTCTCCAAACGGTAGAGAAGCTCCTATTAGCATGTTAAAAGCTGGCGATACATTCATGGAGTCAGCCATTTTCATGGAAGGGTTTTCTCCAGTTAGAGGCCTGGCACTAAAATCCAGCAAGTTACTTCTGATTCCCGTTAATATCATACGACAACAGGTGTTGAGGGGTGGGCCGTTGGGCTCTAATATTCTGCGCATTGTTACTCAGCACTATAAAAATGCCATGCAACAAATTGACTGTATTATGACCAAAACTCCGATCGATCGATTAGGCTATTACTTCCTGATGCAGCGTATGGAGCAAGCCCCTGACGCATTGACTGTTGAGTTGCCTTCCCCGAAATCAATGATTGCCAACTACCTTGGTATGAAGCCGGAAACCCTCTCTCGATCTCTAAAGAAAATGAAAACAATGGGCATAGATATGTCCTGTAAGAGAATCACGTTGCGTGAAAGCTATGCTCTGTGCCGTTTTTGTGACCAGGATATTGCTTTTAGCTGCCCCAGACACGGAACCCCGGAATGCAGCTCTCCCTATACCTGTGAGAATGAATAAGATGGTAGAGGTGAGAATGAACTGTCCCGCAATATCCTTTTTGGATTTGTACCCGGCAGATTGTTAATCGTCACATTGACGTTAGTTTGGAAATGCCTCGTTTTTGCTATAGGGGAACCACCAGAAGCTTTGATCACTGGCGGTTGGATCAATCATCACCAGTTTACTGGTGCGGAATGATTCCAAACCCTCAGGGCCAAGCTCGCGCCCTAAACCACTCATTTTATTGCCGCCGAATGGACCTGCATCGTTATCGAGTAGCGGCGCATTAACCCACACCATGCCGCAATCCAGCTCGTTGCTAGCGCGCATGGATTCGTTTAAATCCTGCGTGTAGATATTGGCCCCGAGGCCGTAGTCAGAGTCGTTGGCGAGATGAATGGCTTCGTCGAGGCTGGCGACTTTGCACATGGGGGCTGCCGGGCCGAATATCTCACCCTGCAGGATCGACATGTCAGAGGTTACGCCGGAAAGAACTGTCGGTTCAATAAACCATCCCTTATCAAAACCTGCGGGTCGGCCTCCACCGGTTTCCACAATTGCGCCTTCTTCAATGGCTTTGGCTAAAATGGCTTCGTAGCGGTTGCGTTCGGTATCGGTGACCATGGGGCCTAAATCGACCTGTTCCAGACCGTTGCCAATACGAAGTTTTTTAACCTCGGCGACAAAGCGCGTCACGTATTCGTCATAGATATCCTCATGGATGTAGAAGCGTTCGGCTGATGTGCAGACCTGCCCGCAGTTCAGGAAGGCGGCAAATACACCGCCTTTGACGGCCATGTCGAGATTAGCGGAGGGCATGACGATAAAGGGATCGTTCCCTGAAGCTTCAATTAACACTGGTTTGAATTGATCGGCGCAGGCGCGGGCGACGCGTTTGCCGGTTTCAATGCCGCCAGTGAAGGCCACCATGTGGGTGTTTTTGCTGTTGCAAAGAGTAGCGCCTACCTGACCGCCACCCGTCACACACTGCATCAAGCCAGCAGGGAATTCCTCGAATGTTTCCATAAAGGCGAGCGTGGTTAAGGATGTCAGCTCCGAGGGTTTGACGATGACGGCATTGCCGGTACCGAGCGCCGCAGCGGCCTGCCATGCCAGCAAAAGAATAGGGTAGTTGAAGGGTTGGATGCTGGCGATAACACCCAGCGGTTCCTTCAATGTGTAGTTGAGTTGCCCCTCAACCGTTGGGCCTAAAACCCGGCCCTGATCATGGCGGGAGATTTCGGCATAATAATCAAAACAGGTGGCAGACCACTCCATTTCGTCGGCTGTTTCTTTGTAGGGTTTGCCCATTTCGCGCGTTAGCATTTCCGCTAGCACAGGAGTCATTTCACGGAGCTTGCGTGCTACGCTGTGTAGTAAGTCAGCACGGGTCAGGAATTCAGTTTTACGCCAGGCCTTTTGTGCGTGGTTGGCGATATTGATAGCCGCTTCAACTTCTTCTTGAGTCGCGTCAGCAACGTGGCCAATAACATTCTCCGTGGCAGGGTCTATGACGGGAATTTGATTTGATGATTCGCTTTTATAAAAGTGACCATCGAAAAAAATTGTGCCGCTGAGATCGTTAAGTTTTTCTTGAATAGTCATTTTTCTCTCTCTTCTCCTTGAGGCGTTGCCTCAGTCCTTGTTGGAAGTGATTTTAGAATACCTATAGGCTATAACTCTTTTAGTGTTCTGTAAATGATTCGGTTTGTGTTTGTTTGCTGCTGTAAGATTTTTGTAAATTGCATGATCATTGAGAATGTATTTAACTAGCTGATAAATAATAATAAATATTATTTTAACTTGTGTCGGTAATAACTTTTTATGCTTAGCAATAATCTTTTGGAGTAAAATGATATTTACAGAACAGTAGTAGCTTTGCTATTTTGTTGGGGAGCAATGATTTTTTATCGGCTGTGAAAAGGAATGACGCATGTCTCGCGTACTCTGGTTACAACAGATGGCTGATGAGCTACAGCCAATCGAAGCTTTGGACGATGATATCCATGCCGATGTTGCCATTATTGGTGGTGGCTATGTAGGTCTGTGGACGGCACTTCAGATTGTTGAAAAGTCGCCTGAAAGTAATGTCGTTATCCTCGAAAAAGATATTTGCGGTGGCGGTGCCTCGGGTCGTAATGGTGGCTTTGTTATGTCCTGGTGGCCAAAGATTAATTCCTTGATTGCCAGTTGTGGGCAGCGTGAGGCAACTCGTTTGGCTATCGCATCGGTTGCAGCTATCAAGGAAATCGGTGAGTTTTGTGATGCGCATAACATTGATGCGCACTTTCAACAAAAAGGCTGGCTGTGGACCGCGACGACCAAAAAACAGCGTGGGGCGTGGGAGAGTGTGGTTCGTTGCTGTGAAAATTTAGATCATGCTGTTTTTCAGCGACTTTCTTGTGAGGAAGTTAAAAGTCGCACGGGTTCGGCTGTTCATCTTGAGGGTGTGTTCGACCCTGCTGTGGCAACCGTACAACCTGCACGTTTAGTTAGGGGGCTGAGGCGTATTGCGTTAGAGCGCGGTATACGTATTTTTGAAAACACACAGGTCACTAGCTTTGATAGGCAGCAGCCTGCGACTTTGAGGACTCCTAATGGGCGTGTGATGGCAGATAGGGTGGTGGTCGCTAATAATGTCTGGGCCGCCGAAATTCCTGAATTAAGCCGGTCTATCATGCCTGTAACCAGTACGGTTGTTATGAGCGAAAAAATCCCTAAGCGTTTGAAAAGCATTGGCTGGACAGGCGGCGAAGGCATAACCGATTCTCAGCTGATGGTTGATTATTACCGCACTACGGTTGATGGCCGAATTGCTTTTGGCAAGGGCGTTGGCACGTTGGCTTTTGGTGCCAAAATGGGGCCGGAGTTTGATTTCAATGCCCGAGACTCAAAAGCAGCCGAAGCTGACTTTCGGCGGATTTACCCCATGCTAGC
>Ga0209395_1003633_pt1 | contig 18836 bp, 15 predicted proteins | sample GOMGulsemesocosm_3_FD_184635 | JGI IMG/M metagenome (GOLD analysis project Ga0209395, IMG submission 184635) | Methane-oxidizing microbial communities from mesocosms in the Gulf of Mexico - GOM9D Gulf of Mexico (SPAdes) (version 2) | ecosystem: Environmental > Aquatic > Marine > Cold seeps... | reverse complement strand
CGCTCGCAGTATTTGCGAAAAGTGGTAATTAACATCATGGCGATTTGAACGGATGTGTAATAGAAAATGTGCGTTGCTTGCAGGCATTGAAACACTTTCATTCTCAATAGCGAGGAAAGGTTTTAATTGGCGAGGTTTAGAGGGAAGTTTTAATATATCCCAAAAGCTACTACTAAGGGCCACATTTAGAAAAAGCTCGGCATCAGCGTGCGCCGCTTGTTGTTTAGCTAATTGTTTGGGTAGTGAGCCAATGATATTGAGTAATGGCTGGCGTTGCTCTATTTGCTCGACATTGAGCGTAATAAAAAGGGCATGGCTACTTGCGGGTGCCACTATCCCCTGCTGGAATCCATTTTCAATTTCCATAGAGCCTCCATCAAAATTACTATGCTTGAGAAAAACCTATTTTGTTCATTTATCCTCCTGAAAATGTGCAGGCCCTGGCAGAAAAACGTGCCTGATGGGCTCACATTTATTGATTAATGGCATTGCCGACAGGGCGAGCAGAATCACGAATCCACTCACTCCAAGAGCCGACATAAAGTTTACTGGCTTTAAAACCTGCATAAGACATCGCTAAAATATTGTGACAAGCCGTCACACCTGAGCCGCACATATGGGCAGTATCATCAGCTGCCAGTGAACCGAGCTCCGCCAGTAATTGATCTGTCGATTTGAATAGTCCCTGCTCGTTTAAGTTTAAAGAAAACGGACGGTTCAGGGCCCCCGGAATATGCCCAGCCACCGGATCTATTGGCTCGATTTCACCGTTAAAGCGAGGAGCTGCTCTCGCATCCACCAGCTGGTAGCTGCCACTACAAATTTGCTCGGTCGTTAAGGCCTCAAAATTTGAACTATGACGTACAAAATGCGCCGGATTAACCGCATGATTTTTTGTACTCAGCTGATACCCCTCGCCTTGCCAAGCTTGAATACCGCCATCTAATACGGCGACGTTAATATGCCCCATCCACTGCAATAACCACCAAGTACGGGCAGCCATTGCACCTGAGCAATCATCGTAAACCACCACTTGTGTGCCCTCGCCAATACCTACTTGGGAAAAGGTGTGGCATAAGTCGGCAATGTTAGGTAGCGGATGACGACCACTACTGGCGGTTATTTCACCGGCGAGCTGGTTATTTAAATTGAGATAAACGGCTCGCTCAATATGCCCTTGGCTGTACAGCAATTCCCCTTTGATTTCATCGCTTAAATCAAAACGACAATCTAAGATAATCCAATTATCTGTTTGATAATTCTCTTGCAACGCCTGTGCGCTAATAACGGTGTTATACATAAGTCATCTCCGTACAATTAACAGCCCTTGAGCTTCAACTCATTAATTTCATCCAAAACAGACAGCGAATATCACTCCCTGCTATAGCTTAATTAATCATTATTTTATAGCTTGTACTGCATTAACTCCTCAGTCAGTACTGACAGTTCGTTCTCCGCTCGCTCTTTGGCCTTCGCTTTTAATGTCGCAAGCTTGGCTGCTTTTTCTGCCAGTAATAGCGCTGCCGCCGCTTTTGGGTCATCGCTGTTGGCAACTGCTTCAAGTGCACCTTTTAACTGCATCAAAATACCGCGGCGTCTGCCTTGTTCTGCCCTTGCGATATCGTCTGCACTTTTCTCTTTTTTAACTTTTTTCTGTTGCTCGACAGGAACAAAAGGTAGCGGACGAATCCCCGCGGCAATGCGGATTTTATCCATCAGAGGGATTGATTTTGCACGTGCTTTTTCTGCGCCTTTAAGCAGTACTGATTCAACATAAGGTAAATCATTCATCAAGCGGTTATACTCGGTTCTAGGTGCACTGAGTTTTGCATCTAAGAATTCAAATAGCTCTTTTTTAGCCTCGCCCCAACCAATACCGTTTGCGTACTTATCACGCATTTGCTGAACTTCGCGTTCATCGGCAAAGCAATTGTATAACTGGAAAACAGTACTGTTATCAGGATCTTTTGGTTCACCTGGTTGCTTAGAGTCAGTATCGATTTGTTTAATGAGCTTATTGAGCTGATCAGATGAACAAAATAGCGGTAGAGTATTGTCATAACTTTTCGACATTTTACGACCATCAAGCCCGGGTATCAGCTGAGTTTCTTCATCCACTTGCGCATCGGGCATATTAAACAGTTTAGTGTAATTACTGTTAAAGCGCCCCGCGATGTCCCGAGTCATTTCAATGTGCTGAATTTGGTCTTTACCTACAGGTACAATATCAGCATTAAACATTAATATATCAGCAGCCATTAAAATAGGGTAACTAAACAGCCCCATGGTAATGCCATCATCGAGCTCCGCTTTACCTGCCGCTTGATTAGCATCCATTGACGCTTTGTAGGCGTGTGAGCGATTCATCAACCCCTTTGAACACATACAGGTAAGAATCCAAGATAGCTCAGTAATTTCAGGGATATCACTTTGGCGGTAAAAGGTTGCTTTGTCAGTATCTAAGCCAAGTGCCAACCATGTGGCTGCTATCTCACGTGATGATTGAGCAACACGCAGCGGGTCATGGCACTTGATTAGCGCATGGTAATCCGCTAGGAAGAAGTAACTATCAAATTCTGATTTTTCACTGGCTTCTATGGCTGGTTTTATGGCCCCTAGATAGTTGCCGATATGCGGTGTGCCAGTGGTTGTTATTCCCGTTAATACTGTTTTCTTAGACATAAAAATTCCTTAGCGACTCGTTACTTAAAGTCTATTTTGTTCAATGACAACATCATACCCTAAGCTGATTGTGACAAATAGCTTCAGGATATTATTTAGCGTCAATAATGCTTTAATATAACCTCAACAAAGGTTTAAAATAGCACTTATTTTTTCCTTAGGCGCTTAACATGCAAATTGTGATCTCTCCCGCTAAAACCTTAGACTTTGAAACACCCCCTACCACACAGATATTCAGCGAGGCACAATTTTTAGAGCAATCGCAAAAATTGATTAATAACTTAAGTAAAAAATCAGTACAAGATGTCGCTGTGCTGATGAAACTCAGCGATAAATTAGCCGCGCTTAATGTTGCCAGATTTGGCTCATGGCAAACGCCTTTTGATTTAAACAATGCCAAGCAAGCCGTATTGGCCTTTAAAGGTGATGTTTACACAGGACTAGATGCGCAGTCACTCAGCGAAGATGATTTAGCTTTTGCTCAACAACATTTACGCATTCTGTCAGGCCTGTACGGTTTACTAAAACCCTTAGATTTAATGCAACCTTATCGTCTAGAAATGGGCACTAAACTAAAAGTACGCACTAAAGAAAACTTATATCAATTTTGGGGCACACGTCTCACCGATCAAATCAATCAAAATACGGCACTAAACGCTGGACAAGAATCCTGTTTGATTAATTTAGCCTCCAATGAATATTTCAAAGCCGTGCAGCCTAAAACATTAAATGCGCGCCTGATTACCCCTATTTTCAAAGATCAGAAAAACGGCCAATACAAAATAATTAGCTTTTTCGCCAAAAAAGCCCGCGGCTTGATGGTGCGTTATATTATCGACAAACGCATCACCAACAGCGAGCAACTCAAAGACTTCAACTATGCCGGTTATTACTACAGCGCTGAACAATCGAGCCAAAACGACTGGGTCTTTTTACGCGCAGAGCAGGAATAGCAACGGTTGCGGCATGTGCGTTGCGGGTTGCGGGTTGCGGCATGTGCGTTGCGGGTTGCGGGTTGCGGGTTGCGGGTTGCGGGTTGCGGGTTGCGGGTTGCGGGTCAGTTTGTTTTAAACCTTCTGAGCTCGCAACTTTTTTTGCTTTTGCCATTATTTTACGAAGGCTAATCTAGATCGATCAAGCGTTAAGGCCACCGCTGCGATGACCAATATTCCGGTGAATAATATTTGTATATACGGATGAACATGGGCAATATTCAAACCGTTTTTGACAACGGCTATCACTGCTACACCAAAAATAGTTCGATGCACGCCACCACTACCCCCTGAGAGAGCAGTTCCACCGATCACAACAGCGGCAATAGCATCCAATAATAGACCGTCACCCATGCGCGCGGTACCTGCCGATGTCCGAGCCACCATCATCACCCCTCCTAGTCCGGCACTTAGACCTGATATGGCAAATACTATAATCTTGATCTTAATAACATTAAACCCGTAGGCAGTCGGGGTTAATGTTCAGTTACAAATCTTCCATCAATGATGCCAGCTCAGCTGCTGCGTCACGTATCATCGGGATATGGGTCAGCGCTGTGGCTAAATCCATTCTCGCTGAAGGGGCGTGCATTGCCAGTGCGGCAAACATTCTATTACTGCTATCTCTAATCGGTACGGCGACAGCAATCATACCTTTGAAAAACTCTTCATTGTCGATGCCTATTTGATTCTTTTTGATTATGCTCAGTGCCGGTTTGAGCTGCGCTGCGCTGGTGAGCGTATTATCGGTGTGCTGTTCAAGTGCTAGTTTACTGAGTAATCGAGAGCGTTGAATACTACTTAATTCACTCAGAAAAAGCTTGCCAGTAGCGGTGCAGTGCAGTGGAACCTTATCATTGACTTGCAATTGGATACGCAGTGGCCAATGGGTTTCAACTCTATCGAAATAAATACTTCTGTCACCATCCAACACCGCTATATTACAGGTCTCTCCTAGGTTTAGTGATAGACGCTCCAAAATTCGGTGGCGCTGTGCGCGCTGAAAGTCATTATTACTTAACACACCTAGTGCAATTTTATTAAGCTTGGCGCCGGGTGAATAACCGCGATCATTAAGCCGGGACTGTAGGTAGCCCTCAGCCTCTAATTGAGCACACAGTCGATGTATCGTCGGTTTGGGTAACTTAAGCTTTCGATTTATTTCTGTTGCAGTAATCGATTGAGAGGCATTGGCAATAATGTCGAGCACTTGCAGTGCTCTGCTGATGGACGAGTTAGCGTTTTTACTGTCGGGCATATGATAAACCAATTTAGCATGGAAAAGCGCAATTCTACGGACTTAAAAGTCTCATTTATACCCGTATATGGAACAAAATTGCAAGTTCTACAGCTTGATAAATTGGTTAATACCAGTAAAAAGCTACAACATCGAACAAACAACAAGCAAATAACATTCTTGGAAGTTACATATTCTATTTTATTGAGACTATTTTTATCATAACAGCCTTGAAAGAGAACAATTATTGTGCTTTTATTGACCAGTCATCACCTTCCAGTTTGGGTCCGATAAAAAAAACAAAGGATATTCTTATGGAAAAGAAAATAATTACTTCAAGTAAAGATGAAGTAGGAGTGTCAAGACGAGACTTCTTTCGAGTAGCTTCCGCCTTTGGCATGAGTTCAACAGTACTAGCGGCAACTGCTCTAGGTAGTTTTACCCTGCCACAATTGGCACAAGCGGCACAGAGTAATGCTAAAAAGCGTTTCTCTAAACCGGCCAAGCACACACTAACTTTTGGCGCCTCTGGTTTTAATGAAAACAACTTGCTGATTGAAAGAGCGGGCTGCTTAGATTTTTTGAAAGATATAGAAGCGCGTACAGATGGTGAAATTAGGGTTGAATTCATCGGCGACAATCAAATTTGTGGGCAGCTAAATTGCGTCAAGAAAACCCAGCAGGGAATTATTCAAATGTTCACTGCCTCTACGCAAAACTCCGCTGGCGGCGCTCCTTATTTGAACGTACTCGACTACGCTTATATGTTTCCTAGCCGCGCATCTCAATATCATTTTTTATATCATCCAGACAGTCAAAAACTGCTTAGGGACCCGCTGCGCAAGAAACATGGGCTTGAATTCTTGTTTTCACACTGTGAGCTACGTGGGTTGCAAATGGGGTTAGGCTGGAAGGATAAGCCGCTAATTACCAGTATTGATGAACTTAAAGGGACCAAAAACCGGGTAACGGGCACTCAGCTTGGTCGAATAGCGATGCAGTTATTGGAATTAAATCCGGTACCTATTGCCTGGTCGGAAACTTTAGATGGGTTGAAGCAAGGCTTGATAGATGGAGCGGAAACTTGGGCTGGAGCAGTAGCTTATGCCAATATGTCGCCTGTCGTTGCGCAATCGGTAGACTTGAGGTTTTTCTGTGGTACTGAGGCAACGATGATGGATGCCAAACAGTTCGACAGTTTTGGTGGCGATCTACAAGATGCCGTCTTAGAGTCGGCTTACTTTACCCAAGTTAAAATACAAGCGGCCCAAGAAGCGGCACTTGTCAATACGGTCGGTGCTACCACTCCGCAGTTACCTAACACTATTTTTGCCAAACACGGCGTGAGAATGGCCAGTCTATCGGATGAGGAAAGAGCAAAAGCTGAGCGTATTTGTGCGCCAGAATTCAATCCTGAACCTTGGGCTAAATGGCGTGATCGCTTAGATAAGTGGTCAGGCGGACAAGATACTTATGGCTCTATCCACAAAATTGCCCGTGAAATACCTAAAGATATGCTCGCTGAAAATGTAGAGCCAAGACGTTGGTGGAAAGACGCATAGTGGCTGATTAGTGTAGTGTCAAACAACGGGGATTTATCCTCATTGTTTAGGAAGTAGCAACCAAATCAGCAGCTATTTTGTTGTATTGATTTAACAGAGATTGAGGCAATAGTGACGGCTGGGCCGCAGGTCCAGCAAGACCCTAAAAATGAGCAGGATTCATTTGCCTCTCTTTCTGAAGAGAACCTATAGCCATCAACTCATTTGTCAGCATGTTGCTTAAGACATCGACATTTGCCGCCAATACTCTCTTTGTATTGAGCGCTTAGTTAGCGACGGGGACACTAAAGTAAATTTTTGCAACTTCTAAATACTACCTGCATCAGTGACTTCAATGCGGCGCTTTACGCAATTTGTTGACCTTACAGCGACTCGAAAAACGTCTACTGAGCTTAAAGGTGCTAAGACATTTCCATTCCACTGTAAAATCAATCTGCGACACTGTGTATACACGCTGAAGTTACATGTTCAAGTGCTGATATTAATTACCTTAAATGTATTGGAGGAACGACTATGACAGTCGGTTCTTGGTTGCGCTATATAGAGCGTAATATCGAAAAATTCATCATCCTAATTTCGTATAGTTCGATGGCGGGCATAATTTTTGTCGAAGTTATTCGGCGCTTTCTGTTTAACCAACAAGCGCCGTGGAGCACCACTATTCCCATTTATTTATTTTTATGGCTCACCTGGATGGGGGCTTCTTACAATACCATGCGCCGCTCACATCTAAGGTTCTCGGAATTTCGTGAAAGGTTTTCTTATAACAACCAGTATTACTGTTTATTGCTAGATGCGCTGTGCTGGTTTGGACTGGGCGGTATCGTTATCTATTACGCCATTGCGCAAGTGTATATTTCCTACGACAACTTTGCCATTGTGCAGGGAACTGACGATGTGATGCAGTGGTGGTTTTATATGGCGACACCAGTAGCCTGGGGGTTATTGCTTATACGTGTGGTACAAAACGTAATTAAAGATACAGCGGACTTCAAAGCCGGCCGCCCATTAATCACCCAAGCCCCGCTATTTGACTGAGGAAAGTATGATGGATGGTTTTTTAATTACTGTAATAAGTTTAGCGGTTACCGCACTTTTTCTCATTGGAGTGCCCATTTTTTTGGTGATATCACTGTGGGTGATAGGTGCCAGTTTAGTGATAGATTTCACTTTAGCAAACATCGGGGTAACCTTGCATGAAGGGTTAAGCTTTTATGGACTACTCGCGCTACCACTGTTTATATTAACCGGTGATTTGATTAATGCGGCAGGTATTGCCAAGCGGTTATCCGATTTTGCCTACAGTTGCTTGAGTTGGCTAAGGGGAGGATTAGGCATGGCTTCTCTTGGCGCCTGTGGCATGTTTGCAGCGATTTCGGGATCTAACTCGGCAACCACTGCCACTATCGGTGGCATCATGCACCCGGAAATGACCAAAGGCAACTATGATGCTAAATTTGCCGCCGCTACTATTGCAGCCGGTGGTACGGTGGGGATCATTATCCCCCCTAGCATCATTTTTATTGTCTACGGTTTTATGATGAATTTACCGATCGGTGACTTATTCATGGCCGGACTCATACCGGGCATTTTAATGGTCATTGCGATGCAGTTGGTGTGTTATTACGTCTGTCGCAAAAACAAATGGGGAATACTACAGCCCTTTAACTTTAAAAAGGCTGCCACGGCTGGGGCACGTGCATGGTTGGGTTTCTTAGCTATCGGTATTGTGTTGTGGGGAATTTACTCAGGGGCCTTTTCACCCACGGAAGCGGCGGGGATCACCACCGGTTTTTGTCTACTGGCTGGGGTATTTGTCACCAGAGAAATAAAGTTCTGTGCTATTCCTGCGATCATGATGCGCTCGGGCCAGATTACCGGCATGCTGGCACCACTAATTGCCATTTCGATTGTCATGCAGCAAGTGCTTTCGCTACTGGGTGCCAAAGAGTTTATTACCGAGGTTATCAATATGCTCGGTGGTTACTACCCTATCCTCTTTGCCTGTCTTTTTTTGGTGCTATTGGCTGGCACGGTACTTGAGAGCTTACCCAACACCATCATACTGGCACCTATCTTGGCCCCCATCGCCATGAGCATAGGGGTTGATCCCATACATTTTGCAGTGTTGTTTCTGATCGGCGATGCGATAGGTTTTATTACCCCGCCCTACGGTTTGAACTTGTACGTGGCCAGCAGTATGACAGGGATCCCCTATCTACAGTTGGTAAGATCCACTCTGCCTTATCTGTATGCCCTATTGGCTGTTTGGGTATTAATTGCCTATATGCCGAGTTTAAGCCTCTGGCTACTGCACTTATAAATATGAAGACCTTAAGCAATCTCTCTGCCAGTCATACAAACTTGTTGGCTGGCGCTCTTGGGACTATTAAAACTATCGATTATCCAAAATCGGTAGTTGGACATCAATGTAGTTGGACATCAATAATAGGCGCAGAAAAATCGTTATAAACCTTAGATGAATTAGATGTAACCTAAATCATCCCTATTGTAACAAGGCCTGATTTGGTAATAGCCCTTTGATGAATTAGGCAGTGCCTAAATCATCGTTAAAAAATGGTTGTTCCCTTTCCCTAAAAAGAAAGTATAACGAAGTGACAATCTGATTTAGCAAGCCTAGCGTGATCTAGTGACTTCTCTTTATGAGTGAATATATTGAATGCAATAAAGTTAAATATAACAGTAACTTAATTTACATATTAATCGGCCAATAGCCAAATTTAGAATGATGGCTCTCAATTGCCTTTAAGGTTTTTCAGCAACCGTTTGGCTGTTATTCAGCGCTAAACTATAAACAACCGTACTTAGAGCGGAAAAAGGTATTTTCTATGTCGTTCAAATCTAATTATAAATACATAGTGATAGGTGCAGGTTCTGCCGGCTGTGTACTGGCTAACCGGCTCTCAGAAAATCCAGCAGATGATGTGCTGTTACTAGAGGCTGGGGATAGCGATTGGAATCCCTGGATCCATATCCCCATCGGCTATTTCAAAATCATGCACAACCCAAAAACCGATTGGTGCTATTGGACAGAAAAAGATCCCGGTATTAATAATCGTCAAATCCAGTGGCCTAGAGGAAAAGTGCTAGGAGGCTCAAGTTCACTCAATGGATTGTTATACGTCAGAGGTCAGCGTGAGGATTATGACGGTTGGGGGGCTTTGGGGAATAAAGGATGGTCATATGAAGAGGTGCTGCCCTATTTTAAAAAATCTCAAGATCAAGAGCGCGGTGCCAATGACTATCACGGTGTTGGCGGCCCCCTCGCTGTGTCTAATATTAAAATCCGCCGCGAATTGTGTGATAAATTTATTGATGCAGCTCAACAAATAGGCATTCCGCGCAATGATGATAGCAATGGAGAAACGCAAGAAGGGGTAGGTTATTTTCAGCTGACACTGAATAAAAACGGCACCCGCTGTAGCAGTGCCGTGGCTTTTTTGCGCCCGGCGATGAAAAGAGCCAATTTAACAATCAAAACTAAAGCACAAGTACAGCAAATACAATTTGACGGTAATCGTGCATGCTCAATCACTGTCAAGATAGCGGGGGTCGAACAGCGCATTGGTTGTAGCGGTGAAATTGTCTTGAGCGCGGGTGCCATAAACTCTCCTCAGACATTAATGCTTTCAGGTATCGGCGATAAACCAGCGCTGGAAAAATTGGGGATAAAGTCAGTGCTCCACTTACCCGGAGTTGGCAAAAATTTGCAAGACCATCTGCAAATACGCACTATATATAAGGTCAATAAACCTATTACTCTCAATGACGAAGTCAACAACCCGATCAAAAAGATAGCGATGGGGATTGAATACGCGCTCTTTCGAACGGGTCCACTGACCATGGCTGCCAGCCAAGTCTGTATTTTCACCAAAACTCACCCGCAGCTAAATCGCCCTGATATTCAGTATCATTTACAGCCGCTCAGTGCGGATAAACCTGCCGATGGCACGCACAAATTTTCGGCCTTTACCGCCTCAGTCTGTCAGCTGCGCCCGACTAGTACCGGGCATATCGCTCTTAAAAGCAATAACCCAGATGATTATCCGGCTATTCATCCCAACTACTTAGCGACAGCAGAAGATCAGCAAACAGCAATAGCGGCGATAAAAATGACCCGTCGAATTATGCAGGCTCCCGCTTTGAAGCCATTAATAGCGTCTGAGCATGAGCCGGGTATCGAGCATCAGAGTGATGCGCAGTTATTAGAATATGCACGCAACCGCGCGACCACCATCTATCATCCTACGGGTACTTGTAAGATGGGCACAGACGAACAGGCGGTGGTTGATGAGCGCCTTAGAGTAAGAGGAGTACGAGGTTTAAGAGTGGTCGACGCTTCAATCATGCCGGTGATCATCTCGGGTAATACTAACGCGCCCACCATAATGATCGCAGAAAAAGCGGCAGATATGATCAAAGAAGACGCTTTATAAGCCAAAGTTCAGCCGTGGGGCACATCAAAAATATACAAGTTACTCTTGTGCATCGAAAACTATGCCCTACGACTAACCCCATTGCTGACAAAGCGTTTGCTAATTGAAGCGGGCAGCGGTTACTCAACGCTGCAATGCATATCAATAGTGTTAACAATGATACCTGTCACAACATGACTATTTAAGGAAAAAATACGCTGGTCAGAGAAACCTTTGTCAATAATGGCCACAGGGGCTGCCTTGGTGGGCACCTATCTATCAGTACCAATCGCCATCTCACTAGTTACAGAGATTAGTTATTTAGTGGCACTGCGCCAATTGAGTATCCCACTCGGGTTTATCATAGGCGTGGTATTCCTTAATAGAGCACCGAAACACCTTCAAGCTTTTGGCTGTCTGATTATCTTGACCGGGGTTGTGTTGGTATCTATTTAACCTTGCGATTAAACAGCTTTAAAGAACTTTTATTACCACCGAGATAACCGAGGCGCTGCCCTCCATAGCAAAGAAAAAATTATAAGCAGCTGCCTTTTTTATCTTTTCCTGGATGCTCTCTTTGCCCTCTGTGGTTAAACTTCTTTCAAAGCTCTACTTCCAAAGACCTGAATTGCAGGTAGGCTTTGACTCCAGAATTTGGGCAATTAGCTTATTGTTGTTCTACACTGTACATAATCCACCTCTCTAAATTAGACTTATTTCTATGTATCACTGACAGAGTGCAAACTATACTTAATATTTAATCGCATAATCTATAACAGATTAATTTATAAATTGCTTTCTTTCAGGATACTACAAGGAGTTATTAAATGTGCTTGAAGTGCAGAAGGTTCACTGTATCCTCCGTCACTGGCATATTGTTTCAAGCTCCTAACTTAAAAGACTATATATTAACGTGTAAACAATCATTGCCCACTTTGTCGCTTACGCGCAAACTCTCTGTATTTGTGTCAATTTTTGTGCTACTTGCGCTAAGTACTAGCAGCATATCTGCGCAAGCTCTTAACCGCATAGGTTTAAGGGCTGATACCAGTCGTGACACAATGAACGGTGAGCGAAAACCGGGTTCTCATATCAAGGTATTCCTACCATATTTACCCTATCTCGCCATTTCTCACTCTGTGAATGCAGGACTTGTCAGACCTGCGAATAACCGTCGTGGATGGGAGTATGATATGGCTATTTCTCACAAAAGAATTTCAGATAGAATCTATGAATTTGAGCTGCGCCAAGGTGTGAAATTTCAAGATGGCAGTGCTTTTGATGCAGACGCCATTATCGAAAACATGGCGTATTTCAAGAGACAGCCCTACACTTTTACTGGCATCGATAAGCTCTATGATCGCACCGAAAAAATATCAAAATATAAAGTGAGGTTTCACCTTAAGCAAAAGTATGGCTTTTTTTTATACGACGCCATGTGGATCCACTTTTATACATCAGCATATTTGCAAAAACATGGTTGGAATGGTAAACCAACAGCGCCTAATTTAGTTGAACCTGGAGCTTATGCCCTAGGACCCTATGTATTAAACAAAGGCTATGTAGAAGGCGACAGAAACTCTGCAACCGTCGAATTAGTCGCCAATAAATATTACTGGGATCCCAAGTTCCCTAAAGTAGAAAAAATCACCTTGTTTCTTGACCTCAAGACAGAAGATGCTATCGCTGATCTACTAGAAAATGAAGGTAAGCTCGATATGATGCCGCTGCCATTTTCCTATGAATTACCGACAGTGCTCTCTGAGTACGCAAAGCTATTGCGCTCCCCTTCAACCAACAACTACTCAGTGCATATCAATATAGTTAATGGGCATCCTCTGTTGAGAAAGAGGGAGGTCAGAGAAGCCATTAACAAAGCTATAGATCAAGAATCGCTGCTGATGTTATCGATGAATGGCGAAGGCGAGCTATCCCCGACCATGGTCTCACCCAATTTCTATGGTGTTCCAGAGGCAAGCAGTCACTTAAAACCCCACTCGTTAATTGAAAGCCCACTAACGTCTCCGGTCCGCCAACGGCTTATCGATACCATAAAAAAACACCAGCGAGACTATGGCTTAGATCCAGATAAAAAACTGCAACTAAAATTTTTAGTACAAGAAAGCTTTTTATTCCTAATTAAAGATATTAAGTATTTTCTAAATCTCATCCATATTGATCTGGAGCTGGATATTGTCGCCGAAGAAAAAGATATCTTTAATCAATTATTGAAAACCAGAGATGGTTTGAATACCAAACAGTACGATTTTTTACTCTGGGGGAATTACGATTGGATTAGGCATCCTTGGACCGCCCTGTTTGTCTATCGCCCCTCTAGTGTATGGTCCACTATTGGCCGCGATAATACGCTGCAAAATTACACCCAATTAATGTTTCAAACAGCCATTGATGATCCAGAGTATATCCCTTTATTACGCGCGATGATTGAGCATGTCTACCATCAAAATTACATGTTGTTCTTACCGAGCCCAAACAAAGTCATAGCGTTGAACAAAGAGGTTTTCTTTCAGCCTAGGCCCTCAGCTTTTATTCCTCTTTGGGAAATTGAAGTCAGCAATAATCACTGGTCTCTTCGACAGGGAGAATACCCTGAAATATTGAAAACACCCGTGGTCATCACGCATATTAGCAGTGGAACCGAGTAAGATGGATATAGATACCGAAAAAGGACTCTCTAAACGCATCCTATCGCTGTTTGTTTTTACCACTTGTATTTTAATCGTACAGGGGATTTACAACATTTATAGCTTAGATGGCGTCAATAACTCAATCACTAAAGTATACGATTCAGTCAATCATGTCAGTTTGACCTCCTCGGATGTCGCACTGCCTATTTCTGAGTTGCGACAATTATCAATGAGCTTGGTAATGGCGCCAAATAAAGCACTTAGAGAATCACTAAAATTACAAGTAATCGCGCTGCAGACAAAAACGGATACGACACTGCGCAACAGTCAGTTTCTCACCTCATCAGATGAACAATCTCAGCGCTTGTATAAGCATATAAAAAAGACTTGGGAAGAATATGTCAAAGCTGTGCAAGTCACCCTCGATTATGTCGACGAGGCGGTGCGTATTGCAGAATTTATCAGTGTCACTATTTACGAAAAGCGTGCCTATGACAAAGTTACCAGGGCCATCGTTGCGTTTAATGCACACCAGATCAGCATAAGTGCCGACACCTTTCGCCAGGCGCAATACAATGCCCGCATCGCTTTTTGGGCGGTGCTAATTACCACTTTATTAGAAGTCTTCATTCTCAAATTTATCTTGGCATATGTACTTAGTATGGTTCGACAATATGTCGCTGCCAGAAAAAAACATGCGCAGGAATTGGCCCATAAAGATGAAGCTTTATTAAAATCAGAGAAAATGGCTGCCCTAGGGCGTCTAGTGGCAGGTGTCGCACATGAGCTCAACACCCCCATTGGGGTTTGTATCACTGGGGTAACCTCCCTGCAAGAAAAAACCAATTCGCTGATAGCAGTTTACGAGAGTGGCCAAATGAGCAAGGGGGATTTAACCAAGTTTCTCGAAGCGGTTCCCAATTCAAACGATATAATTCTGTCTAATCTCGATCGTGCATCGGAGCTGATCAGCAGCTTTAAATTAGTCGCTGTGGATGTCTCTAGTGATAAAAAACGCGCCTTCAATTTGCGTGAATATATTGCCAAAGTGGTAAAAAGTCTCTACCCCGAAACAAAACGAAACAATCATCAAATTAGTATCCTAGTAGACAGTAAACTGATGGTTGAAACCTATCCGGGCTCTATTTCACAGATCATTACCAATTTAATCATGAACTCTATCATTCATGCATTTTCGGATAGGCGCAATGGCTGCATTAGCATCGATGCAGCGCTCGAAGGCAATATAGTCAAATTACGCTATGAGGACGATGGCAAAGGTATTGCCAGCGAAAAAGTTAAATTGATATTTGAACCTTTTTACACCACACGCGGTAGTAAAGGTGGCAGCGGTTTAGGCATGAGCATTGTTTATAATTTGGTCACTCAGACCCTCAAAGGAAGTATTGCCTGTACCAGCGAAGTTGGCAAAGGCATCGTCATTGATATTTCTTTCCCTGCAAAAGCTGCGCAAACGGGTGCGAAACACACGGTAGCTTCTTCATTGGATTTTACCAAAGGAACAAAATAAATTTTTTGGCCATGCCTTTAAAGACTTTTACCCATACTGTTAATCGGCAGTTGCAAGAATAAGAACAGTAGCCAGACCTTGTAAAGAATCCCAAACTCATCGCTTAGGGCAAGGTTAAACGCTCAGCATCCATGCATTTAACACTGATTTCCACCAATTATCAGATTTTATCCTCTGCTCAGAGCAACCAGCCTTTCCTTGACTTTAAAAACTCCAGAATCCAAAAACTATGCTCTATGACTGTGGGTAAAACCTTCTACAAGTTGGCACACATTGCACAGAAGTTGGCATCCAATGGAGAGCTTGCAGCCGCATTTGCACTTAATATACGCATATCTTCTGGGGGCATAACAGCATCGAGAAAAAACAATAAATGTTCTGGAGAACAGTCAGAGCCTGATAAAACTCGCAGTGACATTTTACAGCAACCAAGAAGAATCTTAGCAACCCTTTAAAATTAATAATTTTGTCAAGGTATTTAATATGTACCTTAAATACACTAATTCATGAGTAAGTGAAAATGTTTAAATCCGTTCTAACAGCAGCTATTTTGTCAACTCTTGCGTCAACAACATATGCAGCACCCGCAGAGAATAAAGGTCAGTATTTAGCGCAAGCCAAAAACTTAATTGGTGCGCTGTCATACTCTGATAAACAAGCGTATATTGCCGAGTTCAACGAACTGACCACTAGCGCCGAGAAAGCGGCGTTCTTCAAGCGCGTTATCGTCGCTGAAACCAGTGTCAAGAATGCCATTAACTTTGCTTTAAAAGGTAATAATTCAGCGGTTGTCGAAGCGCATATGATTAATTCAGGTCTGCTTGCACAAGGGCCAAATGGCGTCTATATCATTGACGAGGATTCCGCGGCTTTTAAAGAACTTTCAACGATTCGCGATAGCAAGTGGAACAAACACGTTGGCAATCCACAGGCGCCTATTGGCCGTGGCCCCGTCGGTATTAATCCACCTGTTGAAGAGTTTCCAATCATTACACCAGACCCGGTATTAGGTGATCCTAGCAATGATTTTGGAGGAGGTGGAGATCTAGTTGGCAACCCAAACTTGGGCGATCCGAGCAATGATTTTGGAGGCGGTGGAGATCTAGTTGGCAACCCAAACTTGGGCGATCCGAGCAATGACTTTGGAGGCGGTGGAGATCTAGTTGGCAACCCAAACTTGGGCGATCCGAGCAATGACTTTGGAGGCGGCGGAGATCTAGTTGGCAACCCAGATTTGGGCGATCCGAGCAATGACTTTGGAGGCGGCGGAGATCTAGTTGGCAACCCAAACTTGGGCGATCCTAGCAATGACTTTGGAGGCGGCGGAGATCTAGTTGGCAACCCAAACACCCCTGCACCTATTGAAGATTTTCCGATAGTTACACCAGCTCCTTCTGGTCAAATCGTGGCAATCCTGCAAGAGGAAGGCGCTGATATTAAAGCGCTACGTGATGAATTAATCGTAATGCGTGATGACCTTAACAAACAATCCAAGATAAACAACCAAGGCAGCTCCATTTCCATCGCCCTCTCAACCATTCCACAGGCGGTCAATGGTGGCAATATGCTAGGCGTCGGTATCGCCCAGTTTGAAAGCGAGACTTCCATAGCGATCGGAGCATCAACAAATTTTGGTACCAAAAACCAGCACACTCTGAATTTCAATTTAGGAAAAGCCAAAGACACCAGTAGCGCCAGTATCGGCTATGGCTTCGCTTTTTAATTTTAATTTTGATTTCGATAATCAATGAGTCTTGAGTCTTGAGTCTTGAGTCTTAAGTCTTGAGTCTTGAGTTTTGAGTCTTGAGTCTTGAGTCTTGTGTCTTGAGTCTTGAGTCTTGTGTCTTGAGTCTTAAGTCTTGAGCTCGCAAATCGCAACTCATAGCTCATAACTCATAGCTCATAACTCATAACTCATAACTCATAACTCATAACTCATAACTCATAACTCATAACTTAAACCTCCTCCCCTCTCACTAAACACATATCCTCACTAAACTCTTGCGCTAAAAAATCTATAAAATAGCGCACGTTTGGTGATTGGTAACTGCGCGATAAATACACCGCCCACATTCGAAATTGCCATTTGGTATAGTCCGTCAATATAGCCGTCAACTTTCCCTTTGCTATCAACGGCAGTGCAAAGTCGCAGGGTGCCTTCACAATACCGTTGCCATGCACAGCGGATTTAATCAATATTTCCAAAGCATTCGCTTTGATATTGCCACTGACTGAAACAGTAAATTCACGCTCCCTATCCACAAACGACCACTGGTGTTGGTTCAAGTGCACAAAACAATTGTGATTGACTAACTCATGCGGATGATTGGGCTGACCATTTTCAATAAGGTAAGCGGGTGATGCACAAAGTACAGAGTCCAGTTTCATCAAACGCCTAGCGATGAGTGACTCATCCGGGTTATTGGTAAAGCGCAGCGCAATATCAACTCTGTCTTCCACCAGCGCATTTATATTGTCTGAAGCGATAAGATCAATGCACAACTTAGGGTGTATTTTGGTAAATTTTTCAACGGCGCTTAACAGTAAGTTCCCCGAAAAACCAATCGGTGCGGCAATTCTAATCGTGCCGCTTAAATGTTCTGCCTGTGATTGGAAGCTGTGCTCCAACGCACTGACTTCATTTAATATTCGCTGACAGTATGCAAGTGCTTCTTGCCCTTGCGGGGTTAAGCTAACCTTGCGGGTAGTACGATGCAACAAACGCTGCGCCAGCCAAGCCTCCACCTCTTGTACATGACGAGACACCTGCAAGCGTGTTAAATCTAACTGTGCCGCTGCTTTAGTAAAACTCTGTAAACTGGCGACTTCAATAAAGCTTTTGATCGCGGTTAATCTATCCAACTTTGTATCCCCAAATGAAACAATCATTATCAATATACAGGATTTATCTCTTTATCTGTAGCAACTAAACTAGCTGCAACTTAACTAACTTATTCAAAGTCATATTTAGGAGATAAAGATGAAAATTGCAATCATAGGTGCAGCAGGCTGGATTGGTAACGAAGTATTAGTCGAGGCTAAAAGCCGAGGCCACCAAGTTATCGCACTCGTGCGAGACCCTGCTAAAATCACAGACAATCAAGTGGAGGTCAGACAATTCGATATCACTGATACAAAGCTATCACTGGCAGATGCTGTGCAAGGTGCCGACGTCGTTGTATCAACAGTGTCAGGGCGCCATAACGGTGATCACAGTATTTTCAGCACAGCGGCAACACGACTACTCAACGAGTTACCAGAGACATTAGTGAATCGTCTGGTCTGGGTTGGCGGCGCAGGCAGTTTAGAAATTGCCCCAGGGGTTCCTCTGATCTCCTCAGAGCACTTTCCAGAAGAATACAAAGCCGAAGCCCAGGGCATGAGCGAAGCTCTCGATCTTTTTAGAGCCTCTGATAGCTCTGTAAATTGGACCTTTATCTCCCCTGCTGCCAATATTTTTCCCGGTGAAAAAACCGGTACATACCGTACCGGTAAAGACCAATTATTAGTCGATGAGAAAGGCGAAAGTAATATTTCTGCGAGCGACTATGCCATCGCTTTAGTCGATGAAATAGCCAGCGCAAAAAATCCACAACAGCGAATTTGTGTGGCTTATTGATAATTGATAACCGGTTGCGAGTTGCGAGTCAGTTCACTTTACAGCTTCTTTACAGGCTCATAAATTAACCTCAGGCCAATGACAATTAAAAGCTTTTAGCTCGTAGCTTTTAGCTTTTAGCTTTTAGCT
>Ga0209395_1003628_pt1 | contig 18846 bp, 6 predicted proteins | sample GOMGulsemesocosm_3_FD_184635 | JGI IMG/M metagenome (GOLD analysis project Ga0209395, IMG submission 184635) | Methane-oxidizing microbial communities from mesocosms in the Gulf of Mexico - GOM9D Gulf of Mexico (SPAdes) (version 2) | ecosystem: Environmental > Aquatic > Marine > Cold seeps... | reverse complement strand
GCGAGTATAAGGACTAATCACTTTAGTATGGCTAGTTTGCACTGCGATAGCGCGATTACATAATAAGCTGTCTGACCAATCTATGAACTTAATACCTAAGGTTTTATCAATCAGTAAGGCAGTAGCGCCACTGCAATCAATAAAAAAATCACCCGCAATTATTTGGCCACTCGCTAAAGTGATAGAAGAAATAAAACCATTACCTTCATGAGTGGCAACAGTTGTTACTTTACCTTCTTGTCTTTTTACCCCACGTTTTTCACTGTAAGACCTTAAATAGTTAGCATATAAACTGGCATCAAAATGATAGGCATAATCAAAGCCAGAAAAGAGTGATTTTTGATCAACTGAAGGTTGGGAAAACTTATTGTTTTTCGCCAAATGCCAGGCACTGGCGTAATCTTGTAATGGTTTTGTATCGCCTGACGCACGATGTTTATTCCAAAAATAAGAAAAAGGGATGTAATCAAAATCAACGGCAAATCGGCCAAAAGGATGAAAATATTGATGGCTTTTCTGGGGCCAATTTTCAAAACTGATACCTAACTTGATTGTACCATTACACTGTTTTAGGAAGTCATTTTCGTCAATGCCAAGCATGCGATTAAAGGTTTTGATTGGTGGTATGGTCGCTTCACCCACGCCAACAGTACCAATGCTGTCTGATTCAATGAGCGTGATGTTAACGGTTGAGCCCTTTGTGTCACATTCTAGTTGCTTAGATAACATTGCCGCCGTCATCCAACCAGCAGAACCGCCACCGACTATAACGATATTGTTAATTTTATCTGTTGAAGACATAGTGCACCTTAGCTTTTTGTAACGTTATTCAAATAGTATTTATACCAACTCAAGCTAGGCTGGTATGACACTAATATCATTATTATCTCCGAAAAAAAAAGCAATACTTCATATTTCATAAGTATTGCTTTTTATACTTCATTCGGTTGTTACTACATTGTGTAGTTTACACCGAAGTAAATTGTGCGACCGAAGTACTGAATAGTACCTGTGCGCGAAGTATTACCAAAATATGAGATGTTAGGCTCATCGGTGATATTATCTGCAGAAACAACTGCTTGAAGATTTTCAGTGAAGTTATAAGATACTTGCGCTGAAATAATCGTTTCGTCTTGAAAGTAAGCCGATTGACCTGTACCAATAGCAATCTGCTCGCTTAAATACTCACTACGGTATCGACCACTAACACGTGCAGATAGTTTATCATCCCAATCATAGAATAATGTCGCACTTAATACGCGTGGTGATAAACCTTCAATAGGACCCAGTTGACCTTCTTCTCCTGGAACTGAAGATTCAACTTCAATTTCACTTTCCGTATAAGAGAAATTCACATTTGCGCCTAAACCAGATAAGTACCCTGGTAGGAAAGAGAAAGTTTGTGTGTAACCTATCTCAATACCGCGAATGTAACCAGCATCACCATTGTTTTCCGCGTGACTATAATCACCATTTTCCCAAACTAAGACATTACCACTTTCATCTTCTACTTTATTGTCAGGAATCGACGGTAAGTCAAAACCATTAGCCTCAAAGTCATAATCTACTTCAGTATTATCACTGACAATATTTGCAACATCTTTGTACCAAAGGGCAAGGACTAAGGCGCCTTCTGTTTCAGTGAAATAATGTTCAAAAGAAATATCAAATTGATCCGCATAGAACGGGCGTAATTTAGGGCTGGTAGAGCTATCTAAACCAATATAGTTACGACCATCACCATCGCGGTTAACATCAAATTTCCAGTTACCGCTGTTTGCCATGGTTGGCATTTCAGGGCGTGACATTACTTTTGCATAAGCAAAACGAAGTTGATCATCATCGGTAACTTTGAAGTTTAAGTTTAATGATGGTAAAAAGTCGCTGTAACTCTCGCTAATTTTTTTATTTTCCCAATCGCTATTGGTTGCGCCAACATCATCATAGATGGGATCGCCATTACCTGCGCCAACACCGACTAAACCAGTACTGCTTTGTGTTGAATCAACATAACGAGCACCAAAGTTACCTGTTACCGGTAGACCAAAGAATTCAGTATCAATGTTTACTTGTAAGTAAGCTGACAATACGTCTTCTTCAACTAGGTTGGCTTGGGTCATAGTCCAATCATGCTCCCAAGTACGTACTGGGGTACGATCAACATTAGGTATCCAAGCATTTAAGATAGCGTCATTATCAACTGATAAGAAGCTAGGCATACCTGTTAAGTCGCCACCTATGGTACTCACGGTAGAGTTACTACTATTTAATACATGAGGTTGAAAACGCTCAACCTCAATAAGGTTGCCATCGGCATCTTCACCAAAAGTAATATATTGACCATTACGCATGTTACCGTCAGTAGTACCGTATAAGAAGCGGGCACGGCCTAAGTCATAATCACGCTTTGATGCACGAACACCAAACTCTAATGACGTGAATATGTCACTTTCTAATTGATAAGCAAAATCAACACGCAGTGCATCTGAAGTATTAGACTCAATGTGAGGATACGATTCAGAGCTTGTCACCATCATATGAGCTGTGTCAGTGAAGTCTTGATTAAATTGAACGTTAGGGTTATTTAAACCATTTAACTGGTAGCTAAAGATAACATTGTCATCAACGATTGGTGTTGGAGCACTTGAATCTTCAAAGTAGGCCATACGCAAAACTTGATCTTTGTATTCTTCTTCACCTTCAGAGTGTGAGATGTCAACAGTCATCATCAAGTCATCAGTAAGATCAAATTCACCACGTAAGCCAAAAGCAGATGATGAACTATTGGTTGTATTGTCATCGGCTTGTGTTTGCACGTTTATATCACGTGAAGAACCAGGGTAAGGAGGTGCAAGCAAAGTGCCATCTGGATCTCTGTAGATTGTACCACCAACAAGTGCACCATCGGCATATAGAGGATTGTCAATCAATAAGCCTGCACCCGGTGTGGCTATATTATTTATGCCTGAAATACGTAATCCACGATCCCATTTATTTGAGTCAAACTTAGAGTGAAAGGCATCGAACTGGAAACGCATATCATCTCTTGGTTCCCAGTTTAGCGCTAAGGTATAGGCATTACGTTCATCTTCACCACCACGTTCATTAATTTCAAAACCAGATGAAACTAAAATGCTTTCTGGCGCACCATCGTAGGCGGCAGATAAGTCTTGTTCATCAAATTGATAATTAACGAATCGACTTGAAACAGTTGGTTGAAACATACTCGCCCAACCAACAGATAAACCTAATGTGTCATCAAAAAGTTTTTTCTGATATGACAACGTTAAACGGCGACCAAAAGTTTCTGAATCTTCATTGTCAGCGGCAGCTTCATTGTAATTGCCATGTAAGGATGCACGAAATTTACTATCTTCTTCTAGATCTAAAGCATTGGCTGTTTCTAAATTGATTGTTGCAGCAATACCACCTTCAATTAATGAGGCTTTTTGTGATTTGTATACTTGTGCGCCAGAGATTAACTCTGCTGGAAAAATATCGAACTGAATAGAGCGACCACCACTGGTTGATACCATCTCACGACCGTTTAAGGTTGAGAAAACAAAGCCACCAGATAAACCACGTACGTTTAACTCGCTTGATTGACCATCAATACGAACAGACGTTACACCAGGTAAACGTGTAAGCGAGTCTGCAATGGAAACATCAGGTAAACCGCCAATATCATCAGCAGAAATAGCATCAACAACCGTATCAGAAAAGCGTTTGGTGTTTAGAGACTTGATTACACTGCCTCTAAAGCCTGTTACTTCAATAACTTCTACTTGATTTTCCGATTTATCTTGTTGTGCTTTGGCTTCTTTGGGAGTTTCTTCTGCTGCATAAGCAATGTTAGACATTGCAGCGATTTGAACTCCTCCCATCATAAGTGCGAGAGTTAGCGCACTGGGCTTAAATGTTTTCATGTGTATCCCCTAAGGCAAGTTGTATTTATGCTTAATTCTTAATGCTTAATGCTTAGGCTATTTTCTCTGTTGAAAAGAGCTGCACCTTGCAGTTATTGCTACCTTTATTTAGTTATCGGAATGTAACTATATATACACTAGTGTTTAGTCTTGTTTGTTCTGGTAATTTTGTGTTCAGCCAATCGAGTTTAAAACAACCTAATCAAAAAACAAGCAATTGTTCAGTGCATACGTATGCAGTTTGTCAATCATAAATGCATACGTATTCATAGATTTTTAAAGGGATAGGGTTATATACAACCTAAGATGCTTTGTGTAGGTTTAAGGTGTTACTGAAAAAAACTAAAATCGGAAAAGTAATCTTATGTTCCTTACTTAATCAGCAAAGTTTAGGGATAATAAAAAAATATATACACATAAACTAAAACCATATAGTTAATGGAGTTATAAACTCATGAAATATAAATTCAAGCCAATGATGCTTGGAAGTGCGATTGCCGTATCCCTAGCCTTAAGTGGCTGTGGTAGTGATCAAGCACAACCAGAAATAACAGATATATTTGCAGAAGTCGGTCTGTGGTGTAAAAACCCAGAGGTAGTTCAAATTGCCAGTGCTGATTTTTATCCTCTAACTGCTGATGAACAAGCAGGTCTTGATGCAGGTAAAGCTACGGCCAAAGCAACAGCAGAAGCAGAAGCTGGCGATGCATGGGATGAAGCTGCATGGGAAGCTGATTTCAAATATGAGCAATTAGACCTTTATAGTATTTTAGGTTTAACGCTTGAAGAAACTGAGCGTCAAGTTATCGCTAAAGAAGAAGCACGTGCTTTTCAAATTGCACAAGGCCAAGACGTGATTCGCGGTGAAGGTTTTAATGAATGGTTTGAACTTTGGTTTGCAGAAATTCCACCTGCTAGTTACTTAGGACCATCACAACGTATCAATCGTTCAGTCAATGCAACGACGGCTGATATGGATGGTGATGAAATTTGTTATACGCCGCCATTATCTTGTCCTAACTATAAAGTTATTGATGAGTCTGGTACTTACGAGTGTATTATTCCAGAGCAAAACCCTATTTTAGATGCACCTGCACCAGTAGTTACCGCGGGTCCAAACGAAGCAGTTGTTTTCTATCGTAATGAAAATCATGTTGATGGTGCCGATAACGACGCACTTTATGAAAACATGGTTGTACATACATGGAATGACGATGCAGCAGTGTGTACTGCTTATGCCGATGATAGTATTGCCAGTTGGGGATCTAACTCAACTTATTCAAATGATAATACCGGCATTGACCCGAACTATGGTATCTATTGGAAAGTGCATTTACTTGATGAACCAGGTAATTGTGCCAATGTTATCTTTAATGATACAGCCCTTGGTAAACAAATCTCTGATAGCGATTTAATGATGCCAATTGGTCCTACCGGCAATGTGGTATTACATAACCTCGATAAAAATGCTTATGCTGATGACAACTTCTCAGTGAACGTACTTGATGGCATGTTATTGGTTAATCAACACCCATACTTTGGCGCAGAAGCTTCTTCAGGAGTAACCTCTTGTGGTTGGAGCCAAACAGCAAATGATGCAGGGATTTGTGTTGGTGAAGAACTAATCTGTCCGGTTGATACAGTCGCTGTAGGTGTTGGCGCAGAAGAAATTGCTTCAAAATGTGTTGTTACCTTTAACCCCGATGAAACCGCTTTGCTACTTCGTGGTGGTTTTAATGGCTGGGATGGTGCGGGAGATGCAAATTCAACATTCGCCTATGCGGATGGTCAATATCGTGTAAACCATACTTACACCACAGAAGAAGAGTGTGTAATTGTTGCGGCTATTGAAGAAGATTTAGCCGCTGTTCCTCCAGTTGAAGCGGTAGCAGGTGAAGATTGTGCAGACTCTCATGACTTTAAGATAGCGGATGCTAACTGGTCTGAGCCTAGTACATTCGGTAGCATTAAAGGCGGCGATCAATCAGCTGTTGGCTCAACCATCACCATGACAGTAGGTGAAGGTGTTGGTCAAAACATGAAAGTTGATATGGTTAAAGACAAAATATATCAATATTTAGTTGATGCTAGCGATGTAAGCGCTGTTGCGTTAACCATTAATGAAGTACCTGTAGATGCATTCCCTATGTTAACTATTGGCAGTGAAACAATGGCGCTTAGTTATGCCACTGATGGTCAGTACATAGTACGCGTTGACTTGGCTGCAGAAACACACAGTTTCACTATTGCCGACCCAAGCACTGGTTTTGCGGTAGGTGCAATTGATACTGATAATGTTGTTACGGTAAGTACACCATTAGCATTAGAAAATGGTGGTGGTGCATTAAGTTTTACCTCTACTGCTGCAGAATATGACTTTGTTTTAGATATGTCAGACCCAGCTGCACCATCGATTGAAATAAAACCTGCTTTACCGTTTGGTTCAGCTGCAGTATTTATTCGTGGCTCAGTAAATAGTTGGTCTTCACCTGATGCTGATAAGCTAAAGTGGAGTGCTGACAAACAAAGCTACAGTGTTATTTATGGTTTAGAAGCTGATGGTAATCATGCCTTTAAATTTGCTGATGCTACTTGGGGCATTGTTAACTTAGGTTTTAACGAAGTGACAATTTCAGCTGATGCAGATGCCATTGCGGTAACAGATGATGGCGGCAATATGCGTGTATCAGTGGCTAAATCGACTTCTTATCAATTTGAAGTGATTTTTGACACGGCAGACCCGGTAGTAAAAGTCTCAGAAGCACCATTATACTTACGCGGTAGCATTACTGATTGGGGCGCTTCAGACGTTAACCAATTAATGTTTGTTGCTAGCGATGACGGTAACAGTGCTGAAACATCTCATACTTACTCAATAGAAGTGATTATAACTGGTCCAGGTGAGTTTAAAGTTGCTGATGAAGGTTGGGGTGGTTCATTTGGTTATAACTATGGTGTGGCAGTTGCTGATACTAAAGTTGAATTGGGTGTTGCTTTAGAGCTTGTTGAGTCGAACAACAACATCAAAACTGATTTACCTGCTGGTACTTATATCTTCGCTTTTGAAGATGGGGTAAGCAAAACAATGACAGTGACGGCGAAGTAGTTACTTTCAGTCAATGTTAAGACGTAATAATTGATATTTTAGTAAATTAAATCAATTAGTTTTATTGAAAAGCCCTACTGCAAAGTAGGGCTTTTTTTATGCCTGAAAATAGCTTCATTGAATACGTATGTAAGCTCTGTTCAACAAATAAACAAAGCTTTAGCATGAGATAACTCTATAAAAAAAATAATGAGAAAAGGATAATATTTTGATATTACCAACAAGCTTTAAAAAAATAATAATATGCAGTTTATTAACCACTGGTTTAGCTGCTTGTGGTGGCGGGAGTGATGATGGTGGTAATGAGCCAGATCCTGATATACAGCCAAGTAATAATGCGCCGACAGTAAGCAGCTTTAGCGCAGAGGTTAGTGATACTTCTGCACTTGAAGTCACCTTTTCCTGGAGTGTAGCTGATAGTGATAATGATGCGCTTTCTTGTGTATTTTCCACGGGTGACAGCCAAGTCAATATTGATATTAGCGACTGTAAAGCAACTACTTCTACAACAATAAATTATCAAGCAGCAGGCGATTATACTGCAAGTTTAGCTGTCTCTGACCCAAGTAATGCTTCAGCGAATAGCAATTTAGCACTAAGTTTGGTCGATGATAATGCTTTACCTGACCCTGTTGTAACTGCTGGCGACAATGAGTTAATTATTTTTTATAACCGACCTGATGCTGATTATACTGGTTGGGGATTACATCTATGGATAGATGATAACGCGGAGTGTACCGCCTATGATGGCCCTGCTGCAGACTGGAATATACCACAAGTCAAATCGGGTGATGATCCAAACTACGGTGCTTATTGGGTTGTTAGTTTAGCAAGTGACTATGCAACATCCGACTGTGTGAACTACATCATGCATAAAGGTAGCGACAAAGCTCCCAATGGTGATGATCAGCAAGCCAGTTTATCAGGTGAACGCATGATCTGGTTACTTGATGGTGTAAGTGAAATATACACGGTAGCAACGTTACCTCCTTCAGGTGTACTTATTAACGGTGTTTCGGCTCATTGGGCTGCAGTAGATACTGTGTTTTGGGATGTTGCCGCAACGGATGTAGCAAAAGTTAGAGTATATAGCTCTGATGTTGATAACTTAGGTTATGACGGTGAAACAGGTATTAGCGGTGATAACTTTATTGAATTTATGCCAGCGACGAACTCTGCCGATGCGTTAGATATGCCACGCTATAATGCGCTTGATACATTTGAAGCCACTAACCCTGATGACATTAAAGTGAAACAAATGTTAACCGGTAAACTACTGGCTATTGCTTATGATGGTGATGATGCAGTGGTTGCTGCGACCTACCTGCAAACAGCTCGTGTACTTGATGCCCTATATACTGCTGGCGATGATGATGCGGATGAAGCGACACTAGGTTTAACGTATACAGCAACTGATATTACCGCAAGTGTTTGGGCACCAACAGCACAACAGGTTTCATTAAATGTTTATAATGACGCGAAAGAGCTGCAAAGCACTGACGTTATGACCTTAGATAGCGCTACCGGTGTGTGGTCTTTCACAACACCAATAGCCAACGACAGAATGTTTTATCGTTATGAGTTAACGGTTTATCATCACGCTAGTCAAAAGTTTGAAACAATTTGGTCAACAGACCCTTATTCAGTTTCACTGTCTACTAATGGCATGTACTCGCAACTTGTTAATTTAATGGATGCCGATTTAAAACCGACTAATTGGGATGCCCATACGATTCCTGTTATTACTGACTTTGAAGATGCAGTCATCTACGAAGGTAATATTCGCGACTTTAGTATTCGTGATGAAAGTACGACTGAAGCTAATCGCGGAAAATACTTAGCCTTTACTGAAGAAAGTTCAGTGCCAGTGACTCATTTGAAAGCGTTAGTTGCTGCCGGTTTAACACATTTTCAAGTGCTTCCTTCTAACGATATAGCAAGTGTTGAGGAAGACTTCAGCAAACAAATTAATTTAACCAGTACTGTTGCTGAGGTTTGTGCCATTAAAGCTGATGTACCTGTTTGTGGTATTGAAGATGCTGCTGCCACGCTTTTATCTGTATTTGAAAGCTACGATACCAGTAGCGATAAAGCCAATGTATTAACGAGATCCATTCAAGGGTTAGATGGGTATAACTTTGGTTATGATCCTAAACATTTTAATACACCAGATGGTAACTTTGCTACTGATTCTGATGGTGTAGGCCGCATTTTAGAAATGCGCTCTATGATCAAAGCATTACATGAGTTGGGATTAAGAACCTCATTAGATGTTGTTTATAACCATACCAACTCTGCAGGTTTATGGGACAACTCAGTATTTGATAAAGTGGTACCGGGTTATTATTACCGTCGTGACTTAACTACAGGTAATGTAATTAATTCAACATGTTGTCAAGATACTGAAACAGAACACCGCATGATGGATAAATTAATGAGCGACTCATTACTGATGTGGGCAAAAGAATACAAATTTGACGCTTTCCGCTTCGATCTAATGGGAAGTCATTCAAAAGGTTCTATTGTTAATGCACGTAATGCAGTGCAAGGCGTTGATGCCGATACTTACTTCTACGGTGAAGGTTGGGCAACAGGAAATCCAGGTTATGAACAAGCAACGCAATACAATATTGCAGGAACCGAAGTAGGTACATTCAACGACAGACCTCGTGATACCATTCGTGGTGCTTCATTATTTAATGATGCTGCTAGCTTAAACGACCAAGATACCATGCGTTTAGGGTTATCGGGTACCTTACAAGATTATCAGTTGCAAGATAAAGCCGGTATCACCAAACCAGGTAAAAATTTCGGTCAATCATCTTACGCTAAAGATCCTGCGGATATTATCAACTATGTTTCTAAACACGATGGTTCAACCTTGTGGGATAAATTACAGTATGGTCTAGCGACTGATATGGCGGTTGACGACAGAGTACGTGCACAAAATATCGCGATTACTATGCCGATATTAAGTCAAGGTATTCCATTTTTACAAATTGGTGGTGATTTACTTCGCTCAAAATCAATGGATAAAAATAGCTATGACAATGGTGATTGGTATAACTTGGTCGATTTCACCAAAAATACCAACAACTGGAATGTTGGTTTACCAATAGAGATTGACGATGGTAAATCGGTTGACGATGTATTAGCGATAATTGGAAATGCTGAAACAGCCGTACAAGCTAACCATATAGCCTTTGCTAGCGATGTATTTAATGAATTTTTGACCATACGTACAAGCAGTAAGTTATTTAGACTCGCTACCGCTGAAGATGTATATGCCCGTGTAGGTTTCCATAATACAGGACCTAGCCAAACCAAAGGCTTAATTGTAATGAGTCTTGATGATGGCACAGGCTTAGTAGATATTGATGCGAACAACGATGCGATTGTTGTGGTCATTAATGGTACAACAAGTGAGCAATCATATACCGTAGCAACCGCTGCTGGTTTTGAATTACACAGTGTACAACAAACTTCTGCTGATACTAGAGTACAAACAGCAAACTTTAGTGCTGGCGTAAGTGATGGTACTTTTACCGTACCAGCATTGAGCACTGCTGTATTTGTTAAACCACAAGGCGCTAACCAAGGCGCAGGTTTAAGTGCGGGTATTACGCGTGATGCACCAGATATTGCTCCTTACGGCACTAATGCTATTTATGTACGTGGCTCAATGAATAACGATGGTATTGATGGTTTTGCAGCTCAAGATACATTTACTTATGCAGGTAATGGTATATACAGTTTAGATACTACGTTAACTGCCGGGGTACAAACCTTTACTATAACGTCAGCTGATTCAGTAGCAGTCGATATAGGCTTTAGCGATGTTAGTATTAGCCCAAGCTCTGTTGATGTTGTAGATAATGCCGGCAGTATGGACATTACCGTTGATACTGATGGTAGTTTTACCTTTACTCTTGACGCGTCAGGCTCAACGCCACTGTTAACCATAAGTAGTGTGTCACCAACTGTTGATTGTAGTGCGTTAACCGATTCTGCCGATGCAGTGCCATTTATGATTGCAGGTGATGGTGAGCTTTATGTTAAAGGTGACCATTCTGGTTGGGGCGCTGAAGAAGCTTATCAATTGCATTATAAAGGTAATAACGTATACCAAGCGGTAGCTGACTTTGATGGCTTAATGAACTTTAAACTGGCTTCAAGTGATGGTAACTGGGCTACGCAGTTATGGGCACAAGCGGAAGGTGGTACAGAAATCAATGGTTCAGAGCTCGCCTTAGGTGTTAGTTATCCAGTTGCTTATAACAATGCAGGCACTGATAATAATACTACAACGTTAGCTGCAGGTACTTATAGCTTTTTACTAACCCTCAATGAAGCGAACCCTGCTCAAGGCGCTAATGTGGGCAGTATGATAATTCAGCAATGCCAACCGTAAATGCACCCTTGGTATCGAATAACCGCTAGCTTCTGCTAATTAAAAGTAGCTTATAATTTGTTTAGATAAAGCCTTGTTGAGTTTGCTCAACAAGGCTTTTTGTTATGGCTCTGTTGTCATTAAGTGTTGCTGCTAGAACAAGCAACACACGTAAACCCATCCATTGGGCTCTACACAAGCATCCTTGCTTGTGAAACTTGCTTTTATCTCATCTGCAAAACTTAAAGCCAATCAACTACTTGAGTTTGTAACAACAATAGATGAGATCAGAGCCTTTGTTATATGTCGCTAATAGCTGCTAATAAGCTGAATACGTATGCAAATGGGCGAAACAAGTGTTTTTATCGGGTGCTAACAAGTAAATTATTAGTAATAGAAATTACTTGAGTTTTCTCGATGAAAAACAACAATGTTCCCGTTATATTTTATGCTGCACTCTCCGTTTCACTTTCTGCCTCAATCTTATTAACAGGTTGCGGCGATAACGCTCAAAAGCAAGCGGGGTCACCAACGGTAGCTGAGAAAAATACCCTTATTGCCAGTAAGTTAGTTGATCAGGCAACGGATAGTTCAGCGCATTGGTTGACACCAGAGTTATTGCTTTTACCTAAAACTAACAAAGAGCTGTTATATCAGTTACTCAATACAGGGGAAGATAAATTTGATGCCGTTACCTTATTAGCGGCTGATTTTCCTGAGCACTTAGCCAAAAAATTCCCACACCTTGCTGACTTTCAGGCCTATAACGTCGACTTATCACCGTCACAAGCTAAAGCATGGTTAAAACAACAATTATTAGTTATTGCGCTAGATAGAAGCCATAAAACACAAAAGGTTTCCTTTGTTCAAACGGGTGCCGTCATTGATGCACTTTATACTCAAGGCGATAACGATGCCGATGAAGTGACCGATTTAGGTGCCACCATTATCAGTCATCATCCAAATGAGGGGGACAACACAGGTGTTAAGAATGCTGTTAGTTTTAAGTTATGGGCTCCAACTGCACAGACCGTTTCGGTTCAGCTTTTTGATGATAATTTACAAGCCATATCAAACGGAAAGCTTGCAATGGTAGAGGATAGCAATACGGGTATTTGGCAAGTGATTGCTGATAATAAAGCTCGCTATGCTTACTATAAATATCAGCTTGATGTTTACCATCCAGCATCAAAACAAAATGAATCCTTATCCGTAACTGACCCTTACTCTTTAAGCTTGTCTGTTAATAGTGAATACTCACAAGTGGTAGACTTAAATGATGTTATTACTCAGCCACAACATTGGCTCACACAGCAAATACCTACAGTTAACAATGTAGAGGATAATGTTTTTTATGAAACACATATTCGAGACTTTAGTGCTAATGAGCAGAATTTGAGTAACCCTAAGTTTAAAGGGAAATACAAAGCGTTTAGCGAGCAAAACTCTGATGGCATGAAACACTTAAAATCGCTGCAAAACGCAGGGTTAAATAACATTCATTTATTACCTACTTTTGATATTGCCACAGTCAATGAAGATGATAGTAAACATCTTGATATCGATGATAATCTCGGCAAAGTTTGTGCTATTACACCAAATACCAGTATCTGTCAGCAAAATTACAATGCTGAGCAAAGTATTAAGTCACTATTACAAAGCTATGCCGTTGATGGTGAGCAAGCTCAGCAGCTAGTAAGTGAATTACGTGAAGTTGATAACTATAACTGGGGCTATGACCCTTTTCATTACACTGTGCCTGAGGGCAGTTATGCGATTAATGCACAGGGTGTCACTCGTTTAGTTGAATTTCGAGAAATGATACAAAGCCTGCATAGCTTAGGCTTCCGCGTCATTATGGATGTGGTTTATAACCATACTCATCAAGCTGGTTTAGAGTCTAATGCGGTGCTTGATAAAATTGTGCCTAATTATTATCACCGATTAGACATCATTTCTGGCGCTATTGAGCAATCAACATGCTGTGATAATACCGCGACAGAGCGTGTAATGATGGCAAAACTGATGACAGATTCATTAGTTGTGTGGGCACGCGATTATAAAATAGACGGCTTTCGCTTTGATTTAATGGGGCATCAGCCCAAAGATGCCATGTTAGCTGCACGTGAAGCCGTGCGTAGGGTGGATGCGGATACCTACTTTTATGGTGAAGGTTGGAATTTTGGTGAAGTTGTCAGTAATAGCCAATTTACTCAAGCTAGCCAATTAGAGTTAGGAGGTACTGAAATAGGTACTTTCTCTGACAGATTACGTGATGCCGTTCGTGGCGGCGGTAATAATACCCGTGATTCTCAAGGCTTAGGTAATGGTCTATTAACCTTGCCTAATGACAAAGCCAACAAAAAGCAAAATGAAGAAGAAATGCTTGCGGATTATTCGCTACGTATGGATCAATTACGCATCGGTTTGGCTGGGAACTTAATTAACTTTCCATTAAAGAAATTCAATGGCAAAAAAGTGTTAGGTAAAGATATCCCTTATGGCGATCAACCGACCGGTTACGCACTAGATCCAGCAGATACTATTAACTACGTTTCCAAACATGATAATCAAACGCTTTGGGATAACAGTCAATATCGCCTACCTTTTGGTGTGTCGACAGATGATAGAGTGAGAATGCATCTACAAAGCTTGTCGTTCGCCTTATTTGCTCAAGGTATCCCTTTCATCCATATGGGCTCAGAATTCATGCGTTCTAAGTCCTTCCTAAGAGATAGCTATGATTATGGCGATTGGTTTAATCGTGTTGATTTCTCCAAGCAAGATAACTTTTACAATGTAGGTCTACCACCAGCAGTGAAAGATGGAGATAACTGGCCGTTGATAAAAGCAGTATTAAAAGGCCATCAAGGTAGAGACTATGTCAATGCGGCGCACATACAGTTTTCCAGTGCAGTATTTACCGATATGTTGGCAATACGCATGAATTCAGCTTTATTTAGGTTAACTAGCGAAAAAGATATTATTGATAAAGTGAGTTTTCTAAATACTGATAATGAACAATTAGGTTTATTGGTGATGAAAATTGATGATACTCAAGGCGTGCCAGTAGATGATAATGCCGAGAGTATGATGGTGATATTTAATAGCAGCGCCGAAACACAGACATTTAAAGGTATTAAAACGCAAGGTTATCAATTACACCCTATCCATAAAGACGGTGCAGATGAGATGGTCAAACAAAGTAAAGTCACAGCAACAGGCTTTATCGTACCAGCGCTGAGTAGTGTGGTATTTGTTAAGACAAAGCACTAGTTAAGGTTTATATAATCATCGCCGCAATACCTTGCGTTAGGCACTGGGTATTAAGTATTAGGCATTAAAAAAGGCGCGGTTTATTAATCATGATAGTGAATAATAAACCGCGCCTTTAATTTTTATTTTTAGCTTGTTCTGTTAATGCCTAAACACTGGGTGCTAAATGTAAAAAATAACCACGACCAGCAAACGTGAGTTGATAAGTCGGTTCAATGTTTTTATCTGGGTTAGTGATTTTTTCTAACAAACCTTTCTCAATCAAAAAGTCCAACATGTTAGTTGATAAATTACTTAATTTTGCCTTTGCGGTAATTTCAACCTTAGTGGCAACCCCTTTAAAAGAGTACATCGCTTTAATTATCTTAGCTTCGACTTCAGATATCTTTTGCATACGCCCGGTATAAGCAGGGAATTGATCCGCAGGGAACTTACCTTGAATGGTTTCATAAGAAGCTTGAATCGCTTTAATATCATTTTCTTTGTTTTCAGTTAACTTAAAGGTATGAAATACACCTGCCTCTTTACTTAAATAATCAACTTTGGCTAAAAATATAGGTAACTCACAACCCTGAGCGACATGGTAAAAACCTGTTTTCCATTTAGGCACAGGGCCACGAGTACCTTCAGGGGTAAATAAGAAGAATACTCTATTTAATTTTTGGCTATTAATAAAAGCTTTGATTTGCTCAACTTGACCAACACCTTTTGCTGAGCGATTAATAGGGATAGCGCCAAGATACATCATCCAAGTACCTAATAAAGGCACCCTACATAAGCTATCTTTTACCGAAAAGTAAATTTTTACATCTTGTAAAATAGCAGCGCCAAGCGCGTAAACAAAATCCCAATTTGAGGTATGAGGTGCAGCAATAGCAACACCAGCACCTTCAGGTGAGGTTTTACAAAGTTTCCAGCCAGCAAGTTTAAACCAGGTAGCGAAAATGAATTTTAAGAAATATTTAGTGAAAAACCCGTCGAAAATGGTTTTCTCTCGAATGGTGAGTGCTTTTTTAGTCATGATAAAGTCAATATGAAGTTACTACTGAGATACTGCAATTGTAGCAGGAAAGTCCTAAGAAATATTGATATAGGCAGCAATTTTGTTTGTAATGTGTGTGATTATAAAGCTAAATACAAACACTTGTTTGAAAATAAAACGTATCGATAAGTTTCCTAGTGTAGTGTTCCTAACAATAACAATATGTTAGCAAAGGTTTCCGACGCTTTTTTTATCTTTGTTGTTTTGAGGTAACGTTTAAAACAAATAGTATAATTACAACCATTCGCTCCCTTAACTCTAACTTATTGACTAATAATGCTTTATATCGCTGGTGTAGGATTTATAGTAAGAGCAAGAGAGTACTCAATACTGCAAGGTATATTGTATATCACTGGTTAAAAATAAAGCATAGTATTATGTTTTAGCTAGTAAATAATGAGAGAAGTTATCATCTCCACTAGAAGAGTCCCTTATATTTATATACAATCAACTTTCATATGCATTTTGCATACACCCATCCGACTTGAAGATGTTGGATTCAGCTGGAATTAGAAACGTCTTAGGCAAGACAAATTAGTTGTTTAATAGTCATTCTATTTCCAATTAATTTAACGTAGCATAAAACGTTTCTAAACCAGCCCATAGGGGAAAACAGAGCAAATCATACTCAGCGCTGCATTGGTGATTAAGGGAACAACCATTAATAAAAAATGCATCTCGATTATGAATTGCTCTGGTCTCCTGAAACGAGCATCTTCAAGTGGGATGGGTGTACACTAATAACTCACGTATCAATGATAATACTATGGCTGCTATTTTAGATCTGAATAATAAAGACCAAGCGTTAAGTTATTTAAATGCGTGTCATTGCTTTGGTCGCTCACCGACCAATGTCGATACAGTTATTAACGCCCAAGAAGTCTCTCGAATTCATGCTGTTGTTGAATGGACTGATAATCAATGGTTTATTCGAGATATCAGTAATAATGGCACTTGGGTAAATAACCAAAAACTAATAAAAGATACCCCACAGAAACTTAAAGTATCAGATAAGATATTTTTTGCCTCGGGTGAAAGTCATGGTTTTTCGGTAGAAGACTTAAGTCCTCCGCAAAATATGTTGCTGCCTATCGCTCAACAAGGTGATCAATCACCGATTATTTTAGCTGATGGTAATTTACTTCCTTCTGAACAAAATCCTGAAATTGCTTTGTTTTATGTGCCGAGTAAAGATCAGTGGTATAAAGAATTCCTCGTTGATACCGACGGTAGTGCTTATCCCGTAGTCAATTCAGATTTACTCTTCTTTGATAATCAGAAGTGGCAATTAAAATTAACACCATTAACTGAAAATACAGTGTTAATGGCTAAAGCTAAATTATCTGTCGAACAAATAAAGTACCGCTTTAACTTAAGTCTTGATGAAGAAAATACCGAGCTCACGGTAACTACGGATGATGAACAGTTCTCCCTAGCAAACAAAGCACATCATTATTTAACCTTAAGTTTGGCTAGGCATCGTGATGAAGATGCTAAACAAGGTATCGATGAAGACAATCAAGGCTGGCGCTTACCTGAAACCTTAATCAAAGAGCTAGGTTATGAAATCACTTTGTTCAATACCCATGTCTGTCGCGCTAAACAACAGTTTAGAGACATGCTTGATGGGGCTTGTGACGGTGATGAATTAATTGAACGTAAAGGCAAGAAAATACGTTTTGCCGGCGTTTTCTATCGAATCTATAAAGGTAATGAGCTGATCGTTAACCGCGGTCAAGATAAAGTATCCCTTACGGTATTACATGGATAATAAGTTACCCCATTACAGTCGTGAACGATTATTAGGTGAAGGTGGGATGGGTAAGGTTTACCTAGCCCAAGATAACCAATTACAACGACAAGTTGCCATTAAAGAATTAACTTATCAGCCTAAAAAGGGTGAGGTTAATCTCGCCTTGCAAGAAGCACGTTTATTAGCGCGTGTGAATCACGCGAATATTATCCAAATTTATAATGTTCATGATGAAGGAGATCATATCTCCTTGGTGATGGAATACTTCAATAGTAAAACACTGACGCAGTTTCAACTTGAATCGTACCGCACTATGGTACAGAAGCTAGATTTGTTGCAGCAACTTGCCGCAGGCCTTGCGGCGGCGCATAAAAATGGTGTTATTCATTGTGACTTAAAACCAAGTAACATTTTAGTTGATATGCAAGGGCACCTAAAAATCACTGATTTTGGTATAGCCTGTTTAGCGACAAATGACAGTGATGAAAATTCTGAAGCTGAAGTTGATGATAAGAGTGAAACTATACAATACGGTAGTTTACTCTTCATGTCGCCAGAGCAAATAAGGCAACAAGCAGTCGATTATCGCACTGATATATTCTCATTTGGTATTCTTGCCTATCAGTTAATTGTTGGCACTCACCCCTTTGCTTACGCTAATAATGCAGGCTCAGCGACAGACGTTGCTAAAAGAATATGTGAACACACACCTGAACATGCTAAAAACTTAATGTTAAACGCGCCGTCTGCCTTAACTGATTTATTAATGGACATGTTAATTAAATCGCTTGAGCAAAGAACATTAACGGCAAGTGCGATAGAAAACCGCTTAAAACATATTAGAACAGCACTAATACAAGCCGAGATTAGTGAGCAAGAAACCATGCCTGTCGGTCAGGCGTTGAGTGATTTGACGCTGACCAATACCTTACCTTTATCGAATACTTTATCGATAGCGAATAGAGAAGCCTATCAAGCGGGTCATACCGCAGCGCTTCAACTGAATCTGCAAAGCAATCAAGCCAGTAAATCGCAAGCTCGTTGGTTTGAAAAACCTACCCATAGATTTGCTAGCTTAGGCCTAATGGTGCTTGTTGTCATCGTGGCGGTTTGGTTTTATGGCAAGGAAGAAGCAGAAAGCAAACAGGTGGTTATTTTAAAACCTACCATCACAGAAAACTCAAAAATTGCACCGATGCAACAAGACTTAGTGATTTCTGCAGTAGAAGATGCCTTGAGACAAGCGGTAATAAATACTAAAAACATGTATTTAATCTCACAACGAGAAGTTAAGGCAATTAGTAAAGACTACCCAGATAACTTGAGTAAACTAAGACAAGCAACGGGTGCCTC